>Ga0131853_10008898_pt1 | contig 18320 bp, 9 predicted proteins | sample TergutLab28metaG_FD_92764 | JGI IMG/M metagenome (GOLD analysis project Ga0131853, IMG submission 92764) | Labiotermes labralis P1 segment gut microbial communities from Petit-Saut dam, French Guiana - Lab288 P1 (version 2) (version 2) | ecosystem: Host-associated > Arthropoda: Insects >... | reverse complement strand
GACATGTTTCGGGTACATACGCCCATCATCAGGAGCATTAGATGTTGAGTTGCAGCATATGGTTTTCTGCACCGAGTTTTTGGATAGGTGGTGGTCTTGAGAGCCGCTGCGTAGGTCGTGTGTACGGTGCGGATGGTGCCGTGAGACTCAGTCTCACGGCACCATCCGCACCGTACGCACGACCTACGCAGCGGCTCTCAAGTCCCTTCCAAAAACTCTGTTCAGGAAACCATATGCTGCAACTCAATATCTAATGCTCCTGATGATGGATGTATGTACCCGAAACATGTCGAGCTAAGAATACGCCAATAAAATTACCTAGTTGCATCAAGTTGACATTTCACTTTATTTCATGAGGAAGATGCACGGTCAAACAACCCACATGTTTCCTTTCATATCTCATCATTTACGATACAAGTACAAGAACTACGGCAGAACCAGAGGGGCCAAAGAAACAGCTGATGAAATTAGTACAATATAGCTCCACAAAGGTGCAGGTTAATCACGGTAAAAATCCGAGAACGCCTCACTATTACGTTATAAGTACATGTCGTGCCCAGCTTTAATGCAGTGCTGATAGTAAGTGTGACTCAGCAAGAAAAGCCGGAATCCAGCAGAAGCATTCAACAATGAACAATATAACCTCGGTGGGCGATTGAGGCCATTTAGTGCCCTGATTCACTGTGTCGTGTTGCCGTAGAATCGTCCCACCCCACCGATATCTCTCTAACTCCCGCTCCACTGAGACGGAATTGGGACGGTTTTACTAGAAGGGTGCTCGTAAAACACAAGCAGAAACGATGTTGGAAAGTAAAAACGAAAAGAATCATAAAAGAAGGGAAAAAGAGAGTACTAAGGGCGTCGTAAAGACACTTCCTCATATACGAAAATCCTAGTTAAAAAGGTTTATTGCAAACCCGTTTGGTTTCTGGTGCATTGGAGTAGAAGGACAGGGGCACTGAACTGCTATCACCCCGTCTCTTTCCGTGTTCCTACAATAAGGTATCACCAACCGATAAATTTGTGGTGCTGCGAATAGCAAACTGAAGACAGTTTTCTAACAACCTTCTGCTGAGAAACTGATTCTTCTAGCGTCTTGTTTATTGTGTTAGATCATAGGATTTTCATAAATATGTTGACTCCAAAATTTCCTGTAATGTAATGTTATGTTATGTTATCTCATGTTATGTTATGCCATGTTATGTTGTTATGCTATGCTATGTTATGTTATGTTATTCCGTATTATGTTATGTTATGCCATGTTATGTTATGATGTAATGTAATGTTATGTTATGCCATGTTATGTTATGTTGTAATGTTATGTTATGTTATGCCATGTTATTTTATGTTATGTTACGTTAATATTATTGTCTTCTGGTACGAGACGCCGTGTAAAGGTTGGCACATACCTGTGTACCAAACAACACGGTGCCACATACCAGCAGACTGTAGGCTTGTTATGCACAGCCATGAGAACTTAGAATCGCGAGTGGAGATATTTATTTGTTTTTACAAAACTCAAAACATTGTAACAAACTCTAACATCTTCAATAGAATGTAAAAAGTAACATTGTTAGAACACATTCGAGTTCGCTCATCCCAGAAATGACTGTCAGAAAACTGTGAAGTTTGTAATGTGGTTCACGGCCATGGTCAATTTGATGTGCTGGTTTTATGGTGGTTGATTTGGTTTGATGTTAGATTTAATTCACCTGCAGATGGAAACAGGTAATTTCCGAGAAGTTATATGGTGCTGTGTGTTGTGACAATGGGGAAAGTCCCAATAAACACCAGTGATAAGCTCTCAGCTGTTGTTCCCTATACTCTTTTCCGGACGACGGCGAAAGTTTCTGTCTCCGGAAGTTCGTTACTTAGTTTTTATTGTAAGCTTGGGACGATGGACACACCCCTAAGTTCTGACGATTCTCAACGCAACAGACCATTGTCTGAATCTATGGAACTGAGAACCATCTGGCTCACGGCAAGGCCCAGTAGCGGGAATGTGGAAACGTCAAAGACCAATCGGTTGCACTAAAAGGCAAGGAATTTCTCGGGTAGCTGGTCAATTATAACTTCTCAGGAAAGAGACTGCGTAATAGAGTTACCTTATATACTTATATCCACATTCCAGCGATAAAAATTTACTGACCCGCTTTAGTTTGTGGGGACCGCGGTGGCACAGTGGTTAAGGTGCTGTGCCACAAATCGGAAGGTCGCTGGTTCGATCCCAGCTGGTATCATTGGAATTTTTCATTGACATAATCCTTCCGATCGAACTATGGCTCTGGGGTCGACTCGGCCTCTAACAGAAATGAGTACCAGGAGTATTTCCTGGGGATAAAGGCGGCCGGTGCGTAAGGCTGACAACCTTACCACCATCCTGTGCCGTTGTCATGAAATCTGGGAACCCGAACTTCCTGGAACCCTCTGGGTCACTCCAGGCCTGTAACAGGACTTCTTTACCTTTACCTTTACCTTTAATTTTTGCGACGTGCATGCTAATTTTGCCGGTCCCAGTGGCCGCGCGGTCTAAGGCGTAGGTCTACGGCCGCTCGCCTGCTGAGATTGTGGGTTCGAATCCCACCGGGACCGTGGATGTCTATCTGTTGTGGGTGGTGTATGTTGTCAGGAAGAGATCTCTGCGATGAGCTGATCACTCGTCCAGAGAAGTCATAACGACCGTGGTGCGTCGTTGTGTATGATCTAAAATCCTCTTAAATGAGGAGTCCATGACCCACTTGGACTGTCGCGCCAAAAACAAAACAAAAAATGGAGTAATTAGCAGAAAAGGCACTTCGAGCCGATTCCAATAATCGGTGAGCCAACGCCTTTACACACGCTGCAGACAATGAAGGAGGAACAAGGTCTACGTCTTTATCAGCCACCTGCATCCCATCAGCGGGACAGGGTAAACAAACTCGAAACAAGTCCGTTATTCTCTTTCTACCAACTACACTAATTAAAACTTACAAAGAAGCGAATTCTTGGCTCTGCCTCCTGAAGCATTACACTGCCGTCGCTACAAGAGGATTCAATTACTCCCTTTTTACATCGTCGTAGATTTTAAGCTCATTCGAAACGCTCTGCCAGGAACTCATTGAACATGCTTGCTTCTGTGTTCCGCAGTAACTGTAGCTTATGAACCGCTCTCTTGATCCTATTTGTTACGGCGCATGATTTCGACTTTTCAGGGTTAAAACTGCCGACTCCCAATTATGCTACTGTTATGAAAAAGCTGTAAAGAAAGCTACATTATAAATTTTGGCGTTTTGCTGACCGTGCTGCATCTCAGTATATTTATCTCAGTATTTAACCAACTTGATGCACAAAATTTGTTTCACAGTTAGTTTTATTTCATGCCTCTGAAATAAAACTTATTATGAAACAAAATTTTGTGCATCAAGTTGGTTAAATACTGAGATAAAAAGCTACATTATTAGTTTGAAAATATTTTATTTCTACTACCAAATGTAAAAATAAATGCGCAAATAAAAAACTAACGAATCAAGTAGCGAAACATGGTTTTTATTGAGTCGCTAACAGTTCGAGATTTAAGGTTTCTAGGACATGATGCCTTTTCAACTGTCAAGTATTTACCGACCTGTCGGAGGAACTATATATTTCAATATTCAGGGTCCTAGAGAGTGGTGCAAATGTTTGTTCAGCTAGTCAAAACATTTACCAAAGTTCTGGGGGCTCAAAATGTAATTACCATCCATTCCCCAACCTACCATCCCATTTTTATCATCAACTGTGACATTATCTCAATCAGCCTTGGTCTTCCAATTATGGGTTTTCTGTCCAACCGTGTGTTTATTAAGTTGATCTCTTATTCGTGTTCCCTAACCTGTCATCTCATTCGTCCTTATAATATTATGCCCAATAACTCCCTATCTGTTTATCCAGACTTCTTCCTTCCTTTTTTTTTATCATTTTTCCCTTTTTGAAGTACGTAACGTGAAACACTTTACCGATCCTGTAAAGCAATACCACCATACTTTCGGATGTAAACCTGATGATGGCCACATTAGGCCGAAACATGTAGTTTACTTCATCCTTTATTAAACATATTTTTAGATATTGTTGTGCTATTGACTGATACGCACACCTATTGTTTATATACACACAACGGGGATGGCTCATTTTAGAATTTTAGAACTTTACCAACGCACTTCAATTAAAAATTCCACGTTGCTAACGTAGTTGAGTGCGTGGTTGTTAATTTTAATCCATCCATAAATTACCCAGATTCTGAACCTAAGCGACAGGAACATCATTGGTGCATCGAAATATGTGTACGTGTATAAACACACACTCGTTTATTCACCATTTCTTGTATTACGTGTTTCGTGCTATTTATTATAACCTGATATAAACTGGGGATTTGAACAGTAAAATATAAGAACGTAACCTTACATATAAAATCCTCTTTTCCATGTCGAAAACTGGAAAGATGGCGAGCAGCGACACTCTTGATGGTGTCTTTACGAGGTGGCTGGGAGGCTCTTCCTTCATACATAATGACCCCCACGAGCAGGTTTGCCGATATATGCAGAATGCTACGTTATGACTCCTGAATATTTTAGAGCACCGACAAAAATATAGTCAAAGGAATTCGTTCCATGGAAGACCATATTTTACTACTTCTTGTCAGTCATCCTTGCCATACAGTCGGTCTGAGCCGACTTCTTTGTGTTGCACGGAAGTGAATAAACAAGGACTTTTAGATAAAGCGTCCGCATTGCAGAAATTCAACCTCCTTGCCTCAGTATGCCTCTATTTATGAGGTAGTTTATGAAAAATGCTGCATAAAGAGAAACTGACATAAATAAAACCTTTGAAAAGAAAGCCAGATACCTGAGTAATCATACGCTTATTTCACCATTGGTTGAAGAGCAACGTTTCCCGGAATATCTTTTTAACTGGCACTAAAACGTCTGATGCTAAATAACCACAGTCATGAGGTAAGGTAGCTCAGTCAGGATAGTGACGCTATTGGATGTGTATTGGGATATCTTGTTTCTATTCACGTCAGGGGAAATATTTTTTCTGTTCTCTGCAGGATATAGAAGCTCTGGGGTAAACCAACCTCTTGACCAATGAGGAATTTAGGATCCTTTAGCGGAAAGATTTGAACAAGTGCTCCTTTTCGCAATGCCTGCAATTTCTCTAGATTTTCACGCTGTGATGAATAATTAGGCACAACGAAGAATTTACTTTAGACTGAAAATTAAATACTGCCGTCGATCAACATTGGTCAGAATAAAATGGAAGCCAGTAAACAAAGTCGATTAATTATTTGACTTGAAGAATCCACCAGAAAATATTTAAGAATGCTCGAACAAGATTTAATTCTCATTTAAATGTTTCGTGTCTATCCAGCATCGATACAGCGTGGTCCTAGCATATACGATTCCATTCGAAAAAAAATTCTCTAGAACTGGTATCTAGTTGAAACCTTGGCAGAACTTCAAAGCAATACACTATAATCTGTAATCTAAAATCATCATATCCCCATAAATGTTATGGTTCCATTTAAATTTCTCATAACGCTTCCGTATGTCATCTATTTGTTTGGCATCCTTCAATTTTATTTATATAGTGAGGTGGTTTTACAGCACCCAGTAAACCTGTATTTTTATGGGTTATACAAGTCCAGTGCGATTTGGTGTGTTGCAGCGAGCAATACTGTGAGTCATATAAAGCTAAACCACTTTCTTGATTTAAGTCTGCAGCAAGAAATTGGCTTCTATCGCTCTGCCTAGTGCAAGCAGCCCTGTGTACTGCTATTCCGCTTCGATCTAAATCTTGAGTTACACTTGAATTCCTTCAAACTTCAAATTATTGTGGTAATGGAAGAAAGGCAAGTTCCGCGTACGTCACTGGAACCCTGTGAATAAATGAGGGGATATTATTAAAAGTGACTTTAAACGAAGGAATTGTTTGAGCTTGTTTGCTGGATGAAAGGGCCTTAGGGTTTAGGGCAAGTTTCATTGGTGCGCGCTTGAATACAGTATTAAGCTTTAACTTTGCAGAAATGCGGAAGAATTTTCTTGAAGATATTTTGAAAAAAATATTTCTTCTCCATTGTTTAATTTATTGTACTGTTTCCCAGACAGTAACGTCGTAATATAATGTGGAAGTGTGTGTAGGAAAGTTCGTAATTTACTTCACGGAAAAGAGTTCCTTTTTGAGAAGCTAACTGTTCCTCAACTCTTCAACAAATTCCCTGCATTATATGGAACACGAAGATTTAGTACTGTGTTGACAACATACCCTCATTTTTTCCTTTCCTAAGCCAGATGATTCGAGTCCACATTCTCCAACCCTGTTTATTTTGGGACCATTTTTAATATTATTCTTACCCCTACATCTAGATATTCTAGGTGGTCTCTTTTAATCAGATTTTACCACTAATATCCTCTAGGCATTTCGCTGCTTCTCCCTATGCACCATCACCCCCTCCCCCGTCCAATTACATCCTCTTTGATCATAAACAGTACTTTGATTATACACAGTAAAAATACGCATTTTATGTGCACATGTCACGTGAAGTATACTTTCAAATAATAAAAGTCTTTTATACATAAGCGCAGTACAACAATCCAACTACGCTTCCAACAATATTACACACATACACACACACACACACACACACACATATATATATATATATATACATATAACCCGATTTCTAAAAATGAGGATATGGAAACAAATCTTCAGAGTACGTATTTTTTACATCGTGCTATGCTTTCTAGGAATTCAGCTGTGACAAAAATCATGGATCATGTGCAGTTACAACAAAGTAGCGCAACTCCTTACCGACCGCGTATATACCTTACAGCAACAATCTAATCAACAAGTCAATAATCAGCTGAAGCAGGGCTATCACGACATTCACAACCAGTCTTCCAGCTTACGGACGATTACAGCAGTTAGTTTTTGTGACGTTTTAGTAACTGACTTTCAACTATTTTAATTCTAATGGTTATGTCGTGTTTGTTTATCCCATATTACTGCTACAATAAACATCCATTATCTCCCTACACAGCCTTCTCTAATTGATCTTCCTAATGCAAGCTTATTATGTTCATTGTGAGGTAGACCTGAATCCTTACATCATCGATTCCAAACTTTCTCAGTTCACGGCGCCACTAGTGCCTCAGCAATTTTTTACGGCGCCCCTAGGCCAAAAGAAAAACCTGACACTTTCCTTTCATTAAGTAGTTACTTCCAAACAACTTAGTAACTATTTGTCCTAAAAACTTAGTAGCAGTTTGAAAGAATAGTGCACATAAATTGAAAAAAAGAAGTAATATTTGCATTATCCCCCGGCGACCCGAGGCGCCGCGGCCCTCATTCTGGGGGTCACCTCCTGACATACAAATTAATTTTATCATCAAAGTCCTTCATTTACCAGCAGATGCACTCTACATCAGTCATATAAACCTCTAAAATTTAGATTAAAATTTACATTAAAATTTAAATTTAAATTCACATATATTCACCAACACATGCACACTTTTTTAATGACACTATAAAACTTTAATTTGTTAAAATAGTTAAAATCTCCGACATGTTTCGGTTTACATTTAAACCATCTTCAGAGAGCTATTAGTTCATGATAAAGTTACTTATATCACTTGTTGCTATGATGGTATTGTGGTAGCATGTCGTTCCTTGTTTGTGATGAGTTTGGATGTTGTGTGATATAAGAAACTTTAGCGTGAAATAATAGCTCCCTGAAGATGGTTTAAATATAAACCGAAACATGTCGGAGATTTTAACTATTTTAAAAAATTAAAGTTTTATAGTGTCATTTGAAAAAGTGTGCATGTGTTGGTGAATATATGTGAATTGTGACAATATGCACGGTGAAAAACTGAAAAAATTTAAATTTAAATTGTTCCTACCTGTTTCGTTCTACGACCATCATCAGGGAGCTTACACTTGAGCCTAGCTAAAGTCACATTTATAAAAATAGTCTGTAAGAGCACGTCGTTATAAATGTGACTTTAGCTAGGCTCAAGTGTAAGCTCCCTGATGATGGTCGTAGAAACAAACAGGTAGGAACAATTTAAATTTAAATTTTAATGTAAATTTTAGAGGTTTATAAGACTGATATAGAGTGCATCTATTGGTAAATGAAGGACTTTGATAGCATCAAGACGCACGGTGCAACGATAGAAAAAAATAATTTTAATTTTTCGGCCTTGACATGTCTCGGGGGGTGGGGGGGTGGGGGGGTGGGCTAGTCACCGGTTCTCACCGCTGAGACCTGAGTTCCATTTGTGTCTGATGAAGTCTCACTGTAAAGATTTTACTCCTATTAGCTTGGTTTTCCCCTGTCAGTGTTGTTCCGGCTATCCTCTATAATCTTGGTCACATTAATACTGCTCTTCTCAGACAGGCTAGTGGGTGAAATTTGGAAATTTCAGACCAAACAGTGCACTTCCGGGTACTAAAAGCATTGGACTGGAAGGTACTTTCAAGTTGTTTATTTAGTCTTCCAAGCACTGAAGATATTTTTAAATTTCCCGAGCCAGTATATTACATTCTGTATAGTGAATAGGTTACGAGATGCACGGCGTAGGAATCAGAGATGGATTTACGGTAGTTGCAAGAAACTGTTCTCGTGTCCACAACCTTGTGACTACAGCTGGACGTCTGCACAGTTTCCTCTTCCATGCGTAAATGTGGGTTAACAATATAGTTAAAGAGGCCGGGACAAATTTAAGTCTAGGTATTTGTCGTGCATAACGGAGGAGTTGGGCACTGCATCACTTTTGTTATATCTTACAAAAGAGTTTCTTCATCCTGTCTCATCACACGCAGGGAGTGAATGATTTGCATCTTTGGTTCTCTCCCCGTAACAATATTTCAGTAAAGGTGGCTCACTTATTACAAAGAACGGCTCGACGTTATACTAACTGAAGGATTTCACGACAAATATAAATATTATATTTTCGTGACACAAAAAAGTATATCGAGGGGTTATATAAAGTGTGGGAATCTAGGAAGGAGCAACCTGTGGAAACACCAAAGTAAGAAGCTAAGAGAAGTTTATCTATCCCGTTATGGAAGATGGTTTGAGCCAAATGTGTGATGTCACTGCCAGGAAGTTCGATAACACGAGTCACGTTACTGAGTGTGGCCAAGGACTTGTACTTGCACTAAATGCACAATATCATTACATTCCAGGGTCACAAATAACACATCTGTAAGTCATGTCCAGTCTCCTGTTTCTACTTACTCTTCTGTAAACTCTGGTAAGCTTATTTTTATCAAACCCCAGCCCTGGACACAAACAGTAACATTAATATGTTGTAATATTGAAGACAGATACAGTTTAATCATATTTTGATGTGTGTTGGACCGCACATCCAGCCTACCCGCACCTAAATTCCAACCTACAGGAACCCAATGTATGTACAATTTCAGATTCAGAATACTAATTAACACTAAGAACACATCGAATTACTAATCCACTGCCTTAAAAAAACTCACCACACACAACAGAACACTACGATTACCACACACAAAGGATCACAACTATTAAAATTAATAGAAACACGTTGTCAAGTACAACCGAGCGCAAAGAACTTCACACCGTGCATGTACCATTAAGAACCATAATTTTACATTAACACTACCGCTTCCATCTTTACAGAACGAGACGACCAATGTGGTAATCAACATTATAGTCGTGAGCTCCTGATGATGGGCATAGTAATGCCCGAAACATGTTGAGCCTATAGGAGGTACAATAAAATAATAAGTGGCATCTAGATGGTTTTTTATTCTTCAGTTAACAGAATAATCATATGTGAATGTAAAGTGTGATTATACATAAAATGAAGCCAGAGTAACGTGTCAAATTCGTATACACACATTCAGAACAAGTAAAATAGGTAAATTTCGTCTAAGAGGCAAAGGGTTCATTAAAACATCTTTCATTGGCTCATACGTGATAATTTCAGTATGTTCCCTGAATTACACCCCGATTGACGGGGTTTTAATGGAACTTACTCGACTGCACTAGTCGTGTTCACAACCGCAAAATTTACATTTTTCTTTATTATGATTTATTTGATGTGGCTGACAGTTTTACGGAATGCATACACTTCTAAATTTGGAGATGATTGTTATATATGAGATGGAAAGAATCTGACAGGAAAGGATCGACACGTGTTTCAAGGTACAATCTCTGAATCATTCTTGTGGGGCCGAGGAAAATAATTAAAGCCCCATGTCAGGGTTGTCTTTCTCTGGATCGAGATTTCAAACCGAATCCTCTGAAAGGAAGTGTGAAATCTTCATGTTTGCAACGTGCATCAATGATAATTAAACACTTTATTATTCAACTAATGCACAATATATAATATGTAGACACAATTAAAATTATGAAATATTTAAAAGTGCTCCAACATGTTTCGGATCACAGAGGATCCTTCATCAGGGAGCCTTGTACAGTGCTTGGCTAAAATTACAAGAATGATTCTATCGTGTCCGTTGACATGGACATGATCGGTGTTATGGTAGTATATTCTGACCCGTTGTGCGTGTGTGTAGTTCACTGTATATGAAGGAAGTGCCTTCATATACAGTGAACTACACACACGCACAACGGGTCAGAATATGCTGCCATAACACCGACCATGTCCATGTCAACGGACACGATAGAATCATTCTTGTAATTTTTAGCCAATCACTGTACAAGGCTCCCTGATAATGGATCCTCTGTGATCCGAAACATTTTGGGGCACTTTTAAATATTTTATAATTTTAATTGTATCTACATATTATATATTGTGCATTAGTTGGATAATAAAGTGTTTAATGAAGTGTGAAATATTTAAAGGGACATTGGTGCTTAGTTGTATTGTGCACATTTTATATTGCAGGTTAGGTTATGGGAGATATTAAACACTGAAACTGATATGTCATTTCCAGCTCGACTTTAAGATATTCTAACATAAAAAGTACTGTAAATTTCTATTTAGAGAAATAAGTGATTGAAGAAATTGGTGTCGAATTGTAGATTTAGCAATACCTTATGTGAGTGGTCAAGTGTCCACTATCTGTAATGCAGTGACCTTTCAATCAACACTACCCTGCACGCTCCCTCGTCCCCAGTGCCATCAACGAAACAGGAAGCCATTGGCTTTCTTGACCCTGCAATAAAAGAGGAACTTTTTATGCGCTTTTGGGATTCGTTTGGTCGGAGAGTGAGAAGTTTTCAATCACGAGGTACAGACCAGGGCAGGATTTACGGCACTTCAACTGCAGCTTCGAAAGCAGTTACCAACTTGAACCACTAGCATGAAGTGTACAGAAAGGCTAGAAATGCTGGGAAAAGGTCGCTTAACTAACGGGCTTTAATCACTATTAGATCTGCCGCCTTCTTGAACTACTGAAACTTCATCTACTGCCAGTTCTACTGGATTGTTTAACAAAGTGTTTCGAACTTACAGCTACAGCCATCGGATTGTTTAACTACTGTATCTCAACACAACGTTGGAAACACCGGCTTGATTAATTATTGCACCAGAACTTTTCTCTAAACCATCGGTAGTTTAATTTCGGGGCCTGAACTTACTCCTATATCCACCTGCTTGTTTACATGCAGGGCCTGAACTTAATGCTAAACTACCGACTTGTTTATCTACAGGGTCTGGAATTTCGTTGTTTTGCCTAACAACTAGGCTTGGACTTTCTGCTAGATCCACCAACATGAAGTAACTAAAGTCACGTATTCTAAAATAAGAGTGAAGAATGAAGAATATTGTGTGACTACCGTTAATGTGTCAGGAATAGCTTAATTACTGGACCCAGTTCACTACTCGAAAAAAATAAGTGAAGTTTTGAATTTCGAACTTCCCGAAAACTGAATATTGAAGATTTAAGTTTTCTAGAAAGTTACACCGTGCAAAGTAGCAAATAATTATCGACGTTTCGAGGACACCTTATGTAACCTTCAGGTCGATCTATCTTCTCTTCTCTTACTGCTTGAAACTGCTGAATGAACAGCGCTCCTACGAAAAGGCGATAAATGTTTGTAACTGGACATGGCGAAAGAAACTTGAATACTTGACTCTTTATTGATATCGCCACGAAAATTTATACACCTGTCATAGCTCTTATCCTTCTGAAACACAATACACTGTCAGTAATATTATTTCTGAATCAGAGTGGATCTTATTATTGCATTGCGCATTTCTCTTTTGTATTATTATTATTACTATTATTATTATTCAAAACGTAAGGGACTTTATGACCTCACTGCGGTTCCTGTACAGACAGCACACGTCTACCGAACTTCATGGCCGCACATACCAAAGATATTTATTTTCGTATCAAGACGTGTTTCAAAATTCTTAAGTAGCTGGGTGGTTACCCTTTGCCAGAATTCCCTGTATTAAACATGAGAAATATTTTGAGAGAAGAATTTATCTTCCCTAAACTCTGTCCACTTGCGCAGTACGGGATAACGGTTCTACCTTAGACGGAAAGACAAAGAATTATTTTTACACACACACACACACACACACACACACACACACAAACACACACATATACATACACACAAACACACACAAACACGACACAAAAACACACATACACACAAACACAAACACACAAACACACACATACACAAACAGAAACATACAAACACACACACACAAACACACACACACAAACACACACACACAAACACACACATAAACACAAACACGCACACTCACACACACAAACACACATATACACAAACCCACACACAAAAAACACACATACACAAACTCACACACAAAAAACACAAACACACAAACACATACAAACACACAAACACGCATACACACACACACACACACAAACACACACACATAAACACACAATCGGTTACGCATTTGCATTTTGACTTTACCAAACACAACCGCACAAAATCACACCCTTCAGAGCCAATCGCGCTATTCTAATCTGCCTATTTCGCTTGTCCATTGCACAACCACTGAATAAATTCCTTCCATATTTATTCTATTTCTTCTCACACCAAATATCAGTAGAGTCTTCGTGTATGTTTCTTGACATTTGTATTGTCACATCTGTTGAAATAATGTTAATAGAGAAGACAAATACATAAATTGCAATAGTTTGTGTATGCATAATTTTGTTTAAATATTTAATAAGAAATATGACGCCGAGAATATGTGGATGTGGAAGTGAAATGGTTGGATACAAAATGTGTACATCGAAAGGTAAAAATGCCTTCGACTTCGGAATCAAGCGGACAAATAACAACACATTTCGACTGCTTCACGTCGAAGGGGAAGGCAAAACGATCCTTCGAAACGACGGAAAATATTTGCCCACCTATTCAGTGTAATTCTTCAGGAAATTTGAGCTTCCAGTTTTAGGTTACATTTATCTGGTTTAGGTGACCTACATGCAACTTACTTCACTTACAGAATGAAATTCTCCTTATTTCCATTAGTAAACAGATTTTTGATGCCATCTTCATATGGAATTTTAACTAGACTTTCTGAGTAGTGTGTTAAATGGGTTCAGCGCATCAATTTCTATAAAATCCTATATCAGCTCCATTTTAGTTGACTTACATCACTTCCAAAACGAATGTCCCTTATTATGGACGCGGCTGGACGGATGGCTTCTATATAAGCGATGAGGAGGAAGGTGTAAAACTGAGAAAATCCTACCTATCGATTTCTTTGTCTGTGTATTGTGAAAGAGCCGGTATTAGACCAAATCAGTGGCGGAACACGTCGGCCGTACTCTCAAAACACCAGTGTTGCGCTGGAGCATAGTTAAGAACCAGTGGACTAACGGAATGTGGGCTTATCCAGGAAGGATCACTAGACACGTGTCATCAAGAGCGATTTAACTGCCTCTGACTGTCAGGGTGACGTAAACGGAAGATATCTCTACATGTACCAGTAAGTGTAATTTGATTTTGACTTTCCTGCCAGTTGTCGCCCTACTAAGTTTATATAAAAACGCGGGTTGAGTTGGCTACAGCGTTGTGACTCACCGTGGGACAGACTTGATTTTCTCCGCGGCTGTAGTCTGGGAAACCCGATGACTACAGCACACTATTACAGCTCCCATTTCACTGTACTAAAAGTGCTGCATTTAATCTCGTACCTTTGTTCCCATAGGTAAACTGAGAGACGTTTCAAAAGACAGTTTTTTTTCCCTCGTTGGTTTGTCATAAAGTTGTGTAATTCGCAGCCAATCTGCTACCCTTTGTCAGTCATTTTTTCCTCTCCTTTTCGATTCAACAGAGGGACGGATATACCGATTTAATGGAAGTGTAGAACGAGAAAGAATATGATCGCCAGAATGTGTAAGGCTCGTTGTAATTCTGTGCATGTTCTATCTCTCGAAATTTTCGTGACAGAAGAATGTAATAAGACAATTTTTCATTGATGTAGTAATTTTAATCGAAATGGTAATGTTAATACTCAGTAGCAGATAATGGACAATTACTGACTGATTATTAAGCCGTTTAATCACCGCATTACCAGTGCACAAAATGGTTAACATTTCTTATAATAAAACCAAGTCGATGCACTAATTTCTCAAATTTATTTTTGGAATAAAATCTACGTGTTTCGGACAGTTTCTCTGTCCATCATCAGGAGTTTTTCACTGTACACACAGTAATGGTGTATGTCATACAGGTTTGCTGACAGCTTGCGAGCAGGATCAGGACTGTCCGAAACATGTAGATTTTATTCCAAAAATAAATTTGAGAAATTAGTGCATCTAGTTGTTTTTATTATAAGAATTTATCACGATGCACGGTCACCTGGACGTCAAAAGGTTAACATTGTGAAAAGAAGACTTAATGAAGATTGCTTTCTTCTGGAATACAGCGTTATGTAGGGTAAACCATACAGTTGTTGGCCATCTGACAGTTCTTGAACATTTGAGAATTGCGAAGACTTAATGAGATCTCAGTGGCATTGAGAATATCGTTTATCTCTTTTGTGTCATTGTTAGAATCTCAGCTGTTCGAACATTGTTACATGTTTCTACCAGATGAAATTGTGAGCTGTAATAGAGAACGTAGCGTCAGTGTGTGTTGTCACAGGCCTGTTTCTTGCAATTTTCTTAACAATGGAGCGTCACTAAAGGCGAGGTAGACAATAGTGTTTTTAAAATACGACAAGGAAAACCACTTTGTAAGTGAGTAAGGTTTTATTGTAGGATCTAATCGCGAATTGTGTTATATGGCACATAACACACTGAAAAAGATACGTGGCCAGCAACTGAAATGAATTAACACCAAATTGAATTTGTTGGCCCACTGACAAATACCTGTGTTTTATACATTACTGAGTTTTTCAGTTTAAAATGCATTTTTAAAGGTCATTTTTTCCATACATTTTTATTTGTTATTCAGATCCTTCTGTGCGGTTATTGGCCAGGTGGCCAACAACTGGCGAAGATCTATAAATAGTGTGTGGTGTAAGAGTACTGAAGTTTCAGACGGGCGCTCTGTTAAAGTAAGTGTGTGCACCGGTAATATCCTAAAATCTTATCATGTTACACGGCGTCACATCCCCGAACAGAACAAACGTTATCGCCACCGTTGTGAGAATCTAATTTCTCTCAACAGTTTGATGGTGGTAACTTGTGACAACTAACTTTAATTTATATCTAATTTATCATTTTTTCTTCTTTTTGTTCCTTCTTCTCTCTTGTGATCTGATTGATAAATAATAATTTTAGAGCTTTATTCATTTATGTATGTAATGATTTATCGGTAGCTGAAATTATACAGTCGAAAGACTGAATGATAGTAAATGGAAAAGAGGTATAAAGGAGGCGGTCGTGGTCTTCATTCGCGTTGTTTCGACATTTGTCTGAAGGGACTGTGGAAAACCGCGAAAACTCTTAGTTTCTATCCTGGCCGAGTGTCGAGCCGGACGTCTACAGAATACGTCAGAAGCGTCACTGACTCAGACGAATTACACAGTTTCTCTAGAGGCTGAAATTTGTCTGAGTCAACGTTCTTCTTTCTTTGTTGTAACAAACGTGAAACTGATAATTAATGACGGACAGGTGAAGAATTCTAACGAGAGATTTGTGGGTTGTTTTAAAGTAAAACTCGTACTTTTCGAGAATGTGAGACAGTCAACGGAAGGCCTCGTTCGTTACAGTTAAGACACTTTGTAGTGAAAAGGAGGAGTTAATCCTGTTTTTGAATTTACCTACAAATCTGTACGACGCCACATACCGAACAATTTGATAGACGTCAAGCGATGGACCGGATAGTTTAGCTGAAAAAATAGTTGAAATGAACAGACATGTCTTCTGCAATGCTACGCCGTGTCGCTTGGTAAACAGTAACCGACGGTTCGGAAGACAGTAGGGCGCCCGTCTTCATCATGGAGTCCAAAACCTCTTCCCGTGTCGACTGTAAATAGTGACCGAGGTTACAGCGAAACTTGCTCCCGCTGGTTTCAGTTCACGTAGTCTAAGAAGTCTTCTGTTTGTGGATTGCTTTACCGACGGAAGCACTACGTTCCTCCAGACAGCCTCTAAACAATTACCAGCAAATTAACACTATGAAAGACCTGAACTGCACTATCATCTCTTTAAGGACCACAAATCTCGCAAATTTCATGTAAAAGGTAAAGGTAACGTGTTCCCGTTACAGGTCCGGTGTGGCCCAGAGGGTGGGTAGAGGTATAGCTCTACTCTTCCATGACCACGGCACTAGAAGGGGTGAGTGGTCAGCAGCACGCCCCGGCCACACTTTACCCCCGTGAAAGACCCGGTACCCATTTTACAGTAGGCTGGTTGGTCCCCAGGGCCGGTCTGGACAGGTGCGGAAAATCTCGTTCTCACCGGGATTCGATCCCGGACCGTCCACCCCGTAGTCAGTCGCTGTACCGACCGAGCTATCCTGCCCATATTATTCATATATTTACTCTAATAAATAATTACATAAATATTAGGCTTGGATATATTTTTAATTTTGACATTGGATTTTAGATTTTACTTGTTTGTGTGTGTGTGTGTGTGTGTGTTTGTGTGGAAAGACTTTGGAATGAAATGGATAATCACAAAATCTTGTTTCCCAAAATAAATTCCAAAAAGAAAATGAGGGATGCTGCCCCTTCATTCCAACGTTGTTAAGCCCTTCGTTAAAAGGGATTTAAAAACGAATTGAACTGCCCTCTATAGCAGCTGAATGCCGTAACGTTAACAGCCCATTTCATATTTCTATTTGGGGCAGTACAACACATTAAAATCGCTGTCCCCCAGTTAGATGATGTGGGGTGATGTTCTTGCCAGCAGGATGTTCGGGATAATACCTTTCTAGGCACAGACGTTTATTTTTTCGAAAAATTTCAACTTCTTCCTCCACTAAGAGATAACATTTCCAAAGAAAGTCTGCGGCCACAAGATATTCTACAATTTACGATTTACACACGCACACACACACACACACACATATACACATATACATATATATATATATATATATACATATCCTGAGTTTATCATGAAAATGAAAATAGAACCTGGGTCAAGGTAACCAGTCTCTAAATATACAGAGGGTGAAATGAGTTACAGTTATTCAATTTCGGAAAGACTTTTCCCTTCGACGTGTCAAGTAGAGAACTGTATTTTACTGTACTGTGCTGTGCTGTGCTGTGCTGTGCTGTGCTGTGCTGTGCTGTGCTGTGCTGCGCTGCGCTGCGCTGCGCTGCGCTGCGCTGCGCTGCACTGCACTGCACTGCACTGCACTGCACTGCACTGCACTGCACTGCACTGCACTGTACTGTACTGTACTGTACTGTACTGTACTGTACTGTACTGTGCTGTGCTGTGCTGTGCTGTGCTGTGCTGTGCTGTGCTGTGCTGTGCTGTGCTGTGCTGTGCTGCGCTGCGCTACGCTGCGCTACGCTGTGCCGTACTGTACTGTACTGTACTGTGCTGTACTGTACTGTACTGTGCTGTGCTGTGCTGTGCTGTGCTGTGCTGTGCTGCGCTGCGCTGCGCTGCGCTGCGCTGCGCTGCGCTGCGCTGTGCTGTGCTGTGCTGTGCTGCGCTGTGCTGTACTGTGCTGTGCTGTGCTGTGCTGTGCTGTACTGTACTGTACTGTACTGTACTGTACTGTACTGTACTGTACTGTACTGCACTGTACTGCGCTGTACTGCGCTGTACTGTGCTGTACTGTACTGTACTGTACTGTACTGTACTGTACTGTACTGTACTGTACTGTACTGTACTGTACTGTACTGTACTGTACTGTACTGTACTGTACTGTACTGTACTGTACT
>Ga0131853_10008894_pt1 | contig 18323 bp, 19 predicted proteins | sample TergutLab28metaG_FD_92764 | JGI IMG/M metagenome (GOLD analysis project Ga0131853, IMG submission 92764) | Labiotermes labralis P1 segment gut microbial communities from Petit-Saut dam, French Guiana - Lab288 P1 (version 2) (version 2) | ecosystem: Host-associated > Arthropoda: Insects >... | reverse complement strand
GTGAGGTTTTCCGCATTGAACCCTTCATCAGCTATAGCTTGTACTATTTCATCGGTCTGCCCCGGAAAACCGGCGTCAACAAGAACAAGATTGTTGTCATCCCATGTGAGCGTCAAACTGAAACGGTCACCACCTTCGCCGTTTTTAATAGGCAGTAAAGCTACGTTTTTTGCTAATTTCATAAATACCTCCACAATTTAGATTGCTGTTGCATCCAAAATTTCTTTGAGCGCATTTTCAAACGCTCTATCTTGTTCAGATGTTCGTTTGGCCGGGCCTTTAAGCCGTCCACCGGCCTTCCGTATCTTCTTCGCCGTATGGCGCTGCATGAGCAAGGCATCTATGTTGTCGCCTGTGTAGACCATCCCATCTTGGCTGATTGGAACAGCGCCGCGGGCAAGGCACATCGCCGCCAAGCCATAGTCCTGAGTGACAACTATATCGCCTTTTTGGATCATGTTGACTAGGGTAAAATCTACGCTATCGTTTCCTTGCGAGACGGTTATGGTTTTGGCTCCTGGTTTCTTGAATACATGGGAAGTGTCGCATATTATTACGCAATCCTTCTTTGCTTGGGTTGATAGCCTTACGGTTATGTCAACAACAGGACAGCCATCAGCATCTATGAATACGGTCATGCTTTGGCACCGTGTTCAACATGCTTAGGCCCGCCGGCATTGCCATCGAATGTCCAGCCATGGTCACCGGAATATATCATCTGGCGCGTCATGCCGCCATCAATGCATATATCTTCACCGGTTATAAAGCCGGCTTTGTCCGAGCAAAGAAACAGTACCATGTTTGCGATATCCAGCGGATTTCCTACCCGGTGGATGGGATGCTGTAAGGCGTCCGCTCCTTGGTACTCGTGGAATGCAGTGTCTATCCAACCGGGCGAAACGGAATTGACGCGGACTTTTCCGGCGAGACTGACAGCCAGCGCATGTGTCAGAGCCGATATGCCGCCTTTTGCTGCCGTGTAGCTCTCTGTTTGCGGCTGGCTCATGCTGCTTCGGGTAGATGAAATATTTACGACGGCAGCGCCGGGAGCAAAGTGCGGCGCAAGTAGCTTGGTCAAATAAAACGGTGCGGTAATACCCACCCGAAGGGCATAATTGAATTCATCAAAGGAACAATCGACAATGCCTTTGGATGGCGGCAATGCATTGTTAATCAAATAGTCAACACGGCCATGCTCGGTGGTTACTTTATCTACGAAGGATATCAGCACTGACTCGTCGGCAATATCCCCCTGAAAATAATCATTAGGCAGAATGTCGATCATACAGACCGTTGCACCGTTTTTCTTAAACTCATCGGCAATGGTTTTACCTATGCCTCTTGCGCCGCCGGCGATTTTATTTTGAAATTCCATAGGTGATACTCCGCTCTCTTATCTTCAAACTTCACATCTCGGTCAATCCGGTTCAAACTTTCTTTTTATGAAATGCTGACGGAACCAGCCGATAGGCTTCTTTTTTATCCATCTTCGTTATATAGCGTGTTGCGATTCTCACGTTGCAGTTGGGGCAGAATATGGCTCCATGACGCTGGGAGAAATCAACAACACCATCAATGATGCGCTCATTATACATCTTCACAAAATTTGACTCGCCAACCTTTTGGTAGTTGGCTATGAAGGTTTTGCAGTGGGCACAGCTAACGGTCAAGACATGGCTGCCGCGAACTTTCTTGCAGTTTGGATTCGGATAAATAGTCATGACAACACCATCATTTCCCCTTTGCCCACTCATCGGCCATAATCTCCATTAAAAGCTCAAAGTTTTTGGGTATGCTGCGGTGGTATTCGGATTCATCCAAGGTTTCAATCAGTTTTTCTATCTCTGCTTCCATGTTTCCTTCGCTGACATAATATGGCCGGCCAAACACCGCTCTCTGTAATTCCGGCGATGCGGATAAAATCATAGCCAAAGTCTTAACAAAATGCACTTTTGCACGGGATTCAATTTTATCAAAAGCGGATATAGCAACCTCAACAGCATCCACGCATTCTTCCGCTTCAATGTCGGCATTATCGGATTCCGAGCCTTGGTTAATCCATGTTATTGTGTCGTAGTGTTCGAGGCTCTCGTCAAGATCTTCCGCTACTCCAAGCAATTCACGTTTGTAATGATAATAATCCCGATACGCACCTACCGCCATCGTCAAAGCGTGCTTAAGGTCATCCGGGCTATTTAGGTTATATGGCTTAGTTCTGTGCTTTGTACCCAAACCGGCGTTGAGTGTTTCAATAACCCGACGGTTTTCGCTATCAAAAAGATTGGACATCTGCTGCTCCCCTAAAAATTTAGTTTGCCGCTTTTCTGCAAATTGAAATATACGTTAGTTACACATAAGTTATGGTTGCTCCAAAAGGCATTAACGCAAGCTTTGCCAGTTTAAAGTGCTGCTTGCCGAAGGGGATGCCTATTATTGTGATACAGAATAAAATCCCCCAAAACAAGTGGGACAACATCAGCAGGAATCCCCCGCAGACGATCCAGATAATATTAAGGATGAACCGGCCTGCTCCGCCGCCATATACGACCTGTTTGCCGAAGGGCCATAACGCAAGCCCTGCCAGCTTGAAGGCTTGCAGCCCTATGGGGATGCCGATTATTGTAATACAGCAGATTACCCCGGCAATAACTCAGCCCAGGGCCATTATAAAGCCGCCGAATATAAACCAAATCAAGTTGCCTATTATTCGCATAAAACAGTCACCTCATTAACTCAAATTACATCGATCTGGCACATGGTCATCACATTTAAAGCTTCCTGATGGCTCTTAGGTGTTACACCGGCACAGCAATCTTTGTTTACGCTTATCTTGATGTCGGGTAGTGTGTTTTTTATCATGATGGCATTGGAGATTACGCAGATGTCTGTGCAAAGCCCCAAGAGTTCTACTTCCTCAATGTCATCACTAATGTTTTCCAGAAATTTTACCAATGCGGTACTGCCGAATACAGGTTTTGTAAATGTGTTCTCTTTTAATTCAGCGCGGATTATGATATCGCCATTACTTTGCCAAGCCTGTTTGATCCGTGGGTTTATCTGCCAGCCATGTGTCCCTTCGATGCAGTGTTCAACCGGCAGCTTTTTTCCTTCGGGGGTCTGTAGATAGTCTGTCTGATGAGTGTCTTGAGTAAATAGAACCAGTTCACCGTTTGCTCTTTCAATTCTTTCAACCACTTTATCAACAATAGCCCCGGCTTCCGGCGTTCCTAAGCTGCCCTCAATAAAATCGTTTTGCATATCCACAACAATCAGTATTTTATACAATATAATCAACTCCCAATTTTTAAACAGTCATGGTGGCGTAATTAAATACAATCATCCGGTTGAAAGCCGTATATCTACAAGATTTCCTACAGCTAGGCTTTCCGGAGTTACGATACAGTCAAATGCGCTTACTTTAACCCCTGCGGCCACGGCTTTAACCAAAGCCATGCCAAACTCAGAATGAGTTTCATAGTTTGGCGTAAAATAAAGGATATCGTTCATTTGGATAACAAACACCACATGGGCTTCATAGCCGTCTGTGATGCTCTGCGCCAGTTCATTCAGATGCTTCACGCCACGCTCCGTTGGCGCATCGGGGAAAAGTGCAATACCGTCCTTCTCCAAAGTTACGCCTTTTACCTCAATGAAGATTTTGCGGTTAGCCGCTTCTATATAAAAATCGAAACGGGAGCCGCCGTACTTTGCTTCCGGCTTTATAAGTGTGATGCCGTCTATATATTGACCGGATTCCAGGTATTCCCGAAACACTTGATTTGGCGCTTGGCTGTCCATGTTGATAAGGCGGCTGCCTTTCCAAACTGCAATCAAATCATACTTTGTCGTGCGGTTTGGATTGCCGGAGCGGTTTAAGTAAACCTTTGCGCCGGCTACGAGCAGTTCTTTGCATCGGCCGGTATTCTTAACGTGACAGCGCCAGGTTTGCCCGTCTATCTCAACTTCGGCAACAAAACGGTTTGGACGGAATCGGAAGATGCCCTCATGAATATTGTTGTATGTCAAAGTATAATATCTCCGCTTTATTAATAGCATCATTTTTAAATTAGTGGCTACCTAATCGCCAGTTTCAAGCCCGTCATCATCAAACTCATCCACATCATCAGGCTCGAACCACTCCATCAATGACCAGAACAAGTTCTGCGGCTCCTCGTGCATTTGGTTGTAGAAGTTCTGCACTTTCTCGCCCATGCCCTTGGTTAACATTAGGCGCAGCATCCATACTGGTTCTCTGTCATCGGCCGGAGCTTCTTGTTTGCAGTCATCACCGCCGTTACCCTCGCCTTTATCTTCAGTAGCATCGGTGCTGTCCTCATCTTCAGCGATATTAATGTCATCTTCATCGTCTATATAAAGCGCCCAATCAAAGTTTTCCTCATCACTATCAGCGCCGGTCTTATTGCTAACATCAGCGCTTGGATAATCCGGACGGTAACGATGTTCGAAGTCATACTCCGGCAGCATGTCCGAATAGGGGTCATCATCAAATACGTCATAATCATCCGGCCCGGCATCGCTTAAATCTTCAGACCAGAATGGCGCGTCTAGCTGATGCACAACAGCTTTCAGGAATTTCAGCGCAGGAGATTGACCGATATTGATTTCGGTTTCCTGTTCACCCTCCGGAGCATTGTAATCTATACGCTTTATGGTTCCTGAACGCTCCGGGATTAAAAAACGCATATGCACGGGGATTTCGTCTCCCCATTCATTCCACACCTCGCCGCGGATATAGAATTCCAAGGAGCGGGTTGTTAAGCCTTTCTTTATGATATTGCGTTCGTATCGCGGAAACTTAACACTATGAGCGAACCGGGCGGCTTCCCGGACATCGGGGCGCGGATCGTTCATCTTCTTGCGCAGCCATTTGATTTCCTGTTCGTTCAGATATCGGAACGCCATGTTTTCTGCCCTGCGGATAGCGACCATCTCGTTCCGCTCGGCTACAGGCAGAGAATGGCATTGCTTACACATGTGATTTGCATGGCCTTTGCCTGAGAATTTTTCATGTGCCTTGTGCTGACCACAAACCCAGCAATAATGCCTATCACCCTGGCCTTTGGGCTTCTTTTTCTTACGCTTCTTGGCCTGATTATTCTGATTGCCGGGGTTAGCCTGTTTCTTAGGTTTCTTCTTTCCGGCCAAGGTACACCACCTTCTTAGTTTCGCTTTTGACTGGTTCCCGATATTATTTTCAAGATTGCCCAGCTTGCAATTCCGGTGTGATAACACACGCTTGGCAACCTTGGCATTTTGCACCCATCAAACCCTCTGATTATGAGGCTTTCAGCAAGGTTGCCACGCGGCAACCTTCGGTGGTGTTGGCAACCTTGGAATGATCGCTAATCTAATAACATCCACACCCAATGGCCGTCCACTTTTTTAGGCTTAACGCCTATCTGCTTCCTAGCCCTATCAAGCGTTCTTTTTGAGATACCTTCATCATTGGCAAGTTCTATGGCTTCTGTCGCGGGGACTTCGCCATCGGCAAGCAGTTCTTCAAGAAAATCCATCGCTTCATCTATCTTGGTCTTATCCTCTTTGGCTCTTACAGCGTTAAATCTCATGATATCGTCAGGGGTAATGCTGTCATCTTCTCCGGCCCAGCTAAAGCCCTCCGCTTTGTTTAACCGAAACAAATGTGCCACTCCAAGCTCCGCGAAATTACTCTTAAGATGACATATGGCACGTACATCCGAGTCCAAAGATTCGGCTTTCCCCAGCACCATTACGCTGGGAACAGAATTAACGATATCCACCGATCCCAAGCCCCGATGCTGCGCTTTTCCGCGCCCCTTTGAAATATGGCCTAATAATAATATCGCTGATTCTGTGCGCTCCGCAACCTTTTCAAGATGCATAAAAGCCGGACGGATACTCTCGGAGCGGTTCATGCTAAAATTTTCCGAAAAATATGCCTGCAGAGGATCAATTATAGTGAGTTTGGCCTTATGCTTGCGGATAGCTGCTTCTATACGGTTGTCGGTCAGCGTAAGGCGTTTATTGGAATCATTAATGCGGTGTATCTTGGTGCTATCGGCTCCCAACAATTCAAGCCGGGGCTTTATAACAGACGGCCAAGGGTTCTCAGCGTTCATCACAATAACATCGGAGGGTGGCAGAGCGGCTTTTTCCAGACCCGGCAGAGGCCAGCCTCTTGAAATAGCCGCGGCAAGGGCCAAACTGTAAAAACTTTTTCCTTCCCCGCCGTCCCCGATAAGCACGGTAACGGTACCTATGGGTATGAACGGCTCATATGCCCATACTATCGGCTGAGTTTCGATCTCCGACGCGGTTGTGGTATCTACATCTACATCAGCGTCATTATTATCTTTATGGGTGTTCCCATCAATATTCATCAGTAAATGCCTTCCCTGTTTTCATAATTGCCTTTGTCCGAGCATGTGTTTATGAGAAAGGCATCACATTAAATTGTAGCAAAAAATAATAGTAACTACAATAGCGAGTTTTGCGTTTTTGCGTTTCAGGGCGGTTTCCGGCTACTTTCGCTTGCTTTGGAACGGAAAATTCGGCAAGAGCTACAGCGATGTCTTTGGACACCGCTGCGTTTCTTTGGTTTGGTTCTGCCCTCTATAGAGGATTCAGGTTGGTAGCATTGGGCTTTGACTGCTACACCACTTCCGGCAGCGCATCTTCCATGCCATAAAACTCCGCAATCATCTGTGCTAATTGGGTGAGTATCTCAGCTTGGTCTGCCGGTGTTCCGGGTTCTTTGGCGATGGCTATAAAGTCTATTATGGCTCTGCGTGTATCGGCTTCCTTTCCTTCATACTGCTCGGTGTCGTAGTCGGCGCCCGGATCATGCTGAACTCCATCTGTCCGCTCCTTAAAGGTTTGCAGCAGCGCAGGGTCGTCTTTCGCTAAATATCGCACCGCCTGTTCGCAGATTTCCACTTCCGCGTACTCCGTGCCCTGTGCTTGGATCAGGCAGCGCGCCTGCTCTGAGATAAAGTAGATGCTGTTCTTGATTTGGTCTTTTGTCATCGTTCTCATCCTTTCAGTTATGTTGTTTGGGCCTTGCCCAGCTACAACATTACCCTAAACAGCACACAATAGCTATCCCGGAAAAGCCAATAAAAATAGGCTCTAAAGCCTTTTCAACATAGGCAACACCAACATAAAAAATTACGGCGGGGTTTATTGATCCAATAACATATTTGGGTCAATAAGCCTCGCCGTTTTTTGCTTTGCATATAAAACAAATCCAGCTAAACCACAGGAGGGTTAATAATGGGTTCAAACACAAAAATTTATGATAAGTTCCAAGGCTACACAAGCGATGATTGCCAATGCATTTACTGTCAGCATTTCAAAGGCAAGAAGCAGGGTTGCTCCCTTGCCGAGTGCTGTTGCGCAGAGGAAAAAGTACAGGCGCTTATGCGTGAACAGGGCTTGGAACGCGAAGATGCGGAGGGTCTTGTTACCGAAAGCAGGGCCGGCAAAGTACCGCCATTCACTCCAATCTCTGCCGCCTTACCCATTCCGGCCTGATGCCGTGGATAAGCGATGAACAAAAAAGGCTTGCCAAAGAGGTTGATCTGCTCTCTTACTTGCAAGCCAGTGAGCCGGGGGAGTTGCGCAAAAGCGGGCCGAACGAATACCGCACGGTTACAAACAGCAGCCTTGTAATATCCAACGGCAGATGGTTTTGGAACCGTGGACAGATAGGCGGCCGCTCCGCTCTTGATTATCTGATGAAGGTGCGGGGCATGAGTTTTGTGGATGCAGCACTGACGGTTCTTGAAAGTCCTGCGGCACGGTTTGGCGGCTTGCTTGAGGATGAGCGGTCTGGCCGCTCTGCCCATGATGCTTCTCCCCTGCCTGTAAAAGAAGGCACGAAGCCACAGGCGGAGAAGGTTCCCGACAGACCGCAAGCCCAAAAGACGCTGTACTTGCCGAAACAAGTCAGCGTACCCCATAAAGCCGTGAAGTATCTCGGACAACGCGGTATCCATTCTGATGTGATAGGTCTTTGCCTTAAATCCGGCGTTCTCTACGAGGGGATATACAAAAACCCAAGGGAGCCAACGTTAGACGGCACTGCCGTTTGTGTATTCATTGCCAAGGACGAAACCGGCACGGCACGGTTCGCCGCACTGCGTGGTATTGGCGTTGACTTAAAACGTGACGCAACCGGGTCTGACAAATCCTTTGGCTTCATGCTTCCGGCAATTCATCCCAACAGCAGAGCCTTAGCGGTGTTCGAGGCGCCGATTGATTTACTCTCTCATGCCACGTTAGTGCGGCTTGGGCATACAGAGTTTGACGGACACAGGCTGTCCTTGGGCGGTACCGCTTATATGCCTTTGATGGCTTATCTGGAGCGCAACCCGGCCATTGACTATATCTCTCTTTGCCTGGATAACGACAAAGCCGGACAGATGGCGGCAGAGAGTATATCCTCATCTCTTGCTGATGAGAAGTTCGGGCATATCGCCGTAACCATTGACCTTCCCAAAGAAAGTAAGGATTACAACGAGGCTTTACTAAAAGTCATACAACATTCAAAAGAACACAAACCCCCCGGCCTTCATAGAGAGGCCGTTTCTACACTATAAAACAAACAAATACAATGAGGAGGATTTCTGATGTCTTATCAAAATCAAACCAACCAAGTTAAGCAGTTTTACAGCGAAGAGTTCGGCAGCCTGGACGTGCTTATAATTGACGGCAAGCCCTACTTCCCGGCTACGGAGTGCGCCGTCATCCTTGGTTACAGCAAGCTCCACAACGCGGTCGAGCGCCATTGCCGGTACTCCCTGAAACGGGGAGTACCCCATCCGCAGAGCCCGGACAAGATTATCGAGCTTAATTTTATCCCCGAAGGCGATCTCTATCGCCTTATCATCCGCTCCAAGCTGGCTTCGGCGGAGCGCTTCGAGTCATTTGTGTTTGACACTGTTCTGCCCGGCATCCGCAAATTCGGTGCGTTCATTGAGCAGGGCACACTGGAGGAAATGGTGGCTAACCCCGAATTCACCGCCGCCCTGTTGGAACAGTTACAAAGAGAGCAAGAACTAAACGCAAAACTCACGCCCAAGGCCAACTATTACGACAGAATTCTAAAATCCAAGACCGCTGTTCCTGTGTCCTTGATTGCGAAAGATTACGGCTATTCCGCAGTCAAGTTTAACCTTCTGCTCCACGACCTCGGTATCCAGTACAAGATTGCCGGCACTTGGCTTCTGTATCAGGAGTACGCAGGCAAAGGCTACACCCAAACCCGCACATATCACTACGGCGAGGAAGCCTCAGCCCTGCACACATGCTGGACACAGCGCGGAAGGCTGTTTTTGTATGACTACTTGCTGGAGTTCGGCATCATCCCCTTGGCGTTGTTCTTGGACGAGGCCGAGGACATCTTTGACGCTGAGTTTTTCGAGGTTGATGATGTTGAGTTTGAGGAGGCCGGTGTATGATACCGGCTTTCGCTTTGCGAAAACATTGGCTTTAAACATCGCGGAGGATGGAGGCAGAACATGAAAATTGAATACAACTTAACGGCCGATGAGTGTGCGTCGTTGGCTGATGCAATCAGCCAAGAACTGGAGGCTCCTATAAATCGGATTAACACATCTACAGTAGCTTATGAGGTCGGTGGATATCTCATCGACAATAACGGCACAGTCACCGGCGAGGACAACCGTGATCTTGTGGCAGATCTTTGCGGTCTGCACAGCTTCAGAGCGGTCAGCGAGGGGTACGAAGAATACCCCGATATAGACAGGCACTATCAAAACCAACCTGTTTATGAAAATTTTTGGCTTACCGAACGAGAGGAGCTTGGCCTTGGCCGGGAACGCCGGGATCATCCGGGCGAAGATGGGATGCTGGCAAGCGATGTGCCGGAGCCTGACCACATAATCGCGCCTGATGATGACTATTACCGGAGTTCGTCTGATAGTACGCCTGAGCGCGGCGTTATCTTTCGTGAAACTTATACCTACACCGACCGCGCAGATCAAAAGGTTTCGGAAACTATCGAATACCCCGCGCCAACGGAGCTAATCCATCGGTTTATGCTGAAAGCGGGATTCGGTGGCGGGCAGGATGTTTCGGTTGTTATGGAAGCTTGGGAAAGTGTCATCCCCGGCATATATGACTATCTGCCGCCTTCCGGCAACTTTGACGAGATAAATTATCTTGCAAAACAGATACAGGCGCTGAGTCCCGGTGAAAGAGACAAACTCACAGCGGCGCTGGAAACAGGCCGTTTTTATGATACGGATGAAATTATAAATTTAACCGCAAACCTAGTTAATTTTCAGCTTACACCGGCCGACAAAGCAACCAACGCCGATATGCAGGTTGATGGCATAAGCGAAGATAGTTCCCAAAGTTATTTTATCGCTAAGGGTCTTGAAGGCAATCCGACTCTTGCTGATATGCAAAATGGCATTATCACCAGCAAAGGGCTGCTCTCTCTGAATGATGAGCTTACGAGCCCATTTCTTACAAAGCCGTACCGCTTTTACGGTGACATACCCAAAGCTGAGAGAGCAAGCGCCTTTTTAGACCGCTACAACGTGCCTGAAGTTCAGAGCGTATTTAAACAAGTGGAATTATCCACTATCGTGCTTCAGTTACATGCTCTTTTCGGTGACCATTTGGCTGATGCTCCGAAAAATCTTGCAACCCTTGACGTAATGCATTTTTCGGAGTTTCTGCTCTTGATTGATAAGCAAGGCGCTTTTCTTACGGCAGCTTCACATGCCTATAGAGAAGGTACACCGGCTTATGACCGCATTATGGGTGCGGAAGATTCACACCTTACAAATCTTTTTGCCCTGCATGTTACAGACATATGGACAGCAAGGGAGCCAAGCGGAGAATCTGCCCGTGGCCCGATTATCGGTGATTTGGCGGAGGTAGAGCTACTTTCGCAGCAGTTTGACATACAGCTTAATGCCGTTACCCCTACTATTATAAACGGCGAGCGGCATTTTGCGGATGCTGATTATTCGGCTGTGCGTAAGCACTTGGAGCATATAAGCGGCAGCCATCAGTTACTTGATGGGCCGGTGCTGACTGATGCAAGCGAGACGTTTCCCAGATTTAACCATTTCTATATGGAAGAAGTAATGGAAAACCCGGAGCACGATGCCATACGAATCCCCAATCAAGCGGCACGGGAAATGCTTGCGAGAAACGATGCGCCTATCCATCTGATAACGGAGCAAGGGGTAAAATCAGAGAACCTTTCTCAGCTTGATGTTCTCCGCATATTGAAGTTTGGTAAGGAGAACGCATTTGCCATCAAAACCGAGGATTTACCGGGGTTTGAAAAATGGGCCAAGCGTACCGCTCCCGAAATGGTACGGCAGGTGCAGGCAAAAGACAAAGAACGGGGTGAGCAGAAAAAAAGCCAAGGCGAAGAGTTGTAAATAAAGTTTGAAAGGTGTGGACACAGTATCCGCACTCTTTATGGAGGTGCCTATGAAGCACATATCAATTGACGAAGTTAAGCAAATGACCGACTCGGAGGGGCTAGTTCTGCAGGGCTGCGGCGGTGATCCGGGCGATTGGTTGAAGGGCATAAACGAAATGCTCACCGAAGCCGGCATACTGAAAAACGGCGGCGCTTTTGAGGATATATCTGTTTTTGAGCATAGTGGGGTTACAAATATCCTTTTCCCGTTTGATGACCTAACCCCCAATACTCTGGACATGGGAAAGCTGGCCGTTTGGCGATTGCAAACCCGTGAGCATTTCGGCGGCACTTGGCTCTCGGATTATCTGCCTAATCAGCTTGGTATTGGCCGCGATGGGCCGGATATTGAAGAAGAGCCAAGTCATGCAACCATCGACGCAATCGGCAGTACCGAATCGGTTGGGGCTGAATCGTCCGGCCAAGAAAACAGCGTGTCCGGCATAGCAGGCGACCAGACTTTGGACAACTCAGTTGAGGATTCTGACTCACTTGAGGACTCAGACTCAGCCGATAACCCGTCCCGGCTTCAAGTGTATATCGAAAATACCCACGACAGCGCCATCGGCGGCTTTACAATACCGTTGCCCACAACCCTTGAGGATTTAAAACCGTTCATGGAAAGCAGCGAGATTGCAGGCTGGCAGGACATGAGGATATGGGAAATTTATACGGACATAGACGGCCTTGGGGATAGGCTGTACGACCATGTTGCGAAAGCCGCAACGCCGGAGCTATTCGATGAGCTAAATTACCTCGCCGCAAGGCTTGGCGAATTGAGCGAAGATAGTATGTATATATTCGCCGCAAACATGGAAGCCGGAAAGAATTGTGGCAGCTTGGCGGAAATGATAAACCTCACTTTTGATGAAAACTTGAATAGCTTTGATGTTTGGCCTGTCTTTGGTGCGCATGATTACGGAGATACGCTGGTTAACCAGTTTTCCCGGGACGAACACGCCATTGTTTTCAACCGCCTGTTGAACTCAGACGACCCGGCAGACCGCGCTTTCGCCGCCCACATAGAGAAATTGGAGAAATATGTGGATTTGAAAGCATTCGGGCTTATCACCGCCAAAGAGGAAGGCGGCATTTTTACGGAACAAGGCTATCTTGTTGGCGGCGATGATATCCGGCAGATCTACCGCAGCTTGCAGGACATCCCTGCCGACCACAGTGTTTTTATGAATCCCGATGAAGCCACGCGCCCTATGCTGCATGTTAAAAACGTAGACATAGCCGAAACGCTTGTAAAACTCCACGCTGTCACAGGCGACCATATCTATACCGCAAACAGCTTGAAAACGCTTATTACTTCGGAGCATTGCAACGATTACTTTATGTCTGTCAACAACTTCGGCATACGTTTTTTCGGTGCCATGGATGCTTATAAGCGCGGCTCATCCGCCTTTGATGTGTTCACCGTTGACGGGAGCGATACAGGCCGAAGCGTACCTGATGGTGCCCGAAAGATATCGGGTGCGAACGTAGTGAGCAGTTTTGCCGAAGGCAAAACCACTGATCGGGTTTTCGCCGTACAAGTTACCACACAATTCAAAAACGCCGAACCTCTGCCGGAGGATAAGGGCAGACAGTTTGTAATGGGTAATGTGACGGAGATTAATCAAAAAGCCCTAAGCGCAAGCATAAACCGCCACGCCGTAGCTCCAAACCTTATGGATACGGTTCAGGCTGACGGTTCAAAAAAATCCTATGATTTGATAACTTGGGCCGAACTGCCCCGGCAGGAAAAAGAAACTATGCAGAGTCACGCGCTCCGTTATCCTGATGAAGGGTTTAAGAACGCGCAATTCCGTTTCTCCGTCCTTCGGGATGAAAGCATGGCAGCCTGTCAAGGTATCGATGTCAAAGAATTTCTAGCGGCTGTAAATACCACTTTTATGGCCGAAGCCAAGAACCCCCAGCCGGATATGATCCGCATAGCGGGCACAGCGGCAAAGGAGATTCTCGCCCGCAGCGATGTGGATGTTTACAAGCTGACACAGAACGGTGCGGAGAAGCTTTCGGCGGTTGAAGCACTTAGAGCGCAGACCTTTGCGAACCATCCTGAGTTCGCTATAAAAGCCAACGACGCCGACAGCCTTAACAAGTGGGCGCAACGTACCGTCGATAGTGTGGCTTATCAAATAGAAAAGTTGGAGCGGGGCGAACAAAAGAAAACACGTACCGAAGAAATCTAAACGCATGAGGAGGGCAGTATGAAAATAGGAGCGGTATTGGCTTTTACAGATAAGCAAAACCAAGAGCATAGGTGTACGGTTTACTTCCCAACCACAAATGAGGAGATGCTGAAAACGCTAAACCTTGCGGGTGTGACAGACTTGGACGCGGTATCAAAAGCCTCTGTTGTAAAGACCTATCTTGACAAAGAATTTGTCGGTCTTGGTGACTTTATATCAAGAGAAACCGTCATAAGCGAACTGAACTACCTTGCGGTTAAAATGTCGGCGCTTGATGATGACAACCTTGACAAGTTGTTTGCCGTAATGGAATCGGGACGGCACTTTGCCGATAAGGGAGTCATGTGCGGCGAATTAGCCGACATGATTAACATAATCGCCAACCTGGATTGTTTCCAATTCCATCCCAACTTTGACGAGCAGGGCTACGGCGAACATCTCCTGTGCGGTCCCGACAACATGGTAGACGAAATAAAACGTGTACTGGAAAACACACCGGGTTCAATGGGCTGGGAGTATGCCGGTCTGGTTGAATCCTTACGGGAGTGCGCGGATGCGGAGCAGTTCGGCCGCTCTATGTCCTATGAAAACGATGGAGATTTTGTAAGCGACGGCTATATCATCGAAGATGGGCATTTTAACGCGGAATACTACGGACCTGCGGCTATCCCGGATGAGTATTGTCTTTTGGATGCTCCATATTTTGGTGTCGCTATTAACATTGAGGATGGTGCTTTATCCAACTTTCCGTTTGTATCTGCCGCCGAAACAACAAGGGCGCTCGTCATGGTACAAGACACGGACTTGGCCGCGCTTCTGCTGGAAATGCACGCCGTGGGCGGCGATTACATGCGTGACGCGAAGTACAACATAAAAATGCTTGCGGAAGGCGGCAGTGACTTCTTTGTGCTGGACAACGGCGGGATGCTGGTGATTTCACCGGCTGATACACTTTACCTGAATGATACCTTCGAGCATGGACATTGGTTGTCGTTGGCGGACTCGCCGGATTTTAAGGCTTATTTTCTGTCGGTTGAAGAACGCAAGGACGGCCAGCTTAACGGAAGTCTGTATGAAGCGGAGATACCGCCCATACAGGACAGCATCAAAAAGTTGGGCGTTAACTTTACCCACTTGGATGCCGAGATGAAGGACGGCACATCCCGCACAATCAACCGTGCCGAATGGAACGCGATGGATCAGATTGACCGCGATCAGCTAAAAAGCTGGGTAAAGCACTATGACCCTGTCCAAAAAGCGCAGATATCCGCACTTGTGGGAAGTCTGCGCTTTGCTTATGGGGATGTACGGCAGCCAATGACTGCCGGTGCCTTCATTCACAGAATTAATGAGCCGTACATGGAGCAGGCGAACAACGATAAACCCGGAATGATCCGCGTAACCACTGATGCCGCAAGGGAATTAACAGCGCAAAGTGCTGTGGATGTTTACAGGTTGTCACAGGACGGGATGGATAAACTCTCGCCCATCGACGCGGTAAAGACAGGGCTGTGGTATGTGGCCGACCGGGAGTTCGCCGTTAAAGTATGCGATCTTGCCGGTTTGGAAAAATGGGCGCAGAAAACAGCCAAGGATATGGTTCGCCAGACGGAACGGGGCGAACATAAAAAATCCCGCGAGGAAGCCCTTTAACAGACCTGGCTGCGGAGCAAACAAGAGGAAGCGCAGGCTATTCCTCACGGATGCAAATATAAAACGGCTTTACCAATAAATGGCTCACGTATGATGCGTGGGTCATTTTTGTTGCTCATAAAAAAACCAAAACTAAAACGAATGGAGGAACTTTAACTTTATGACTTCTGCAATCAACCACAGCTTTACCGGTACTCAAATCATCCACGGTGATACCTTCGAGGTGCTTAGGTCTTTCCCGGACGCATTGTTCGGGGGGATTATCTGCGATCCGCCCTACGCTTCAGGCGCCGCCGACCAGAACAGCAAGGCAAAGTCCACGGCGGCGAAGTATTCCAGCGTGAAGACCGCCAATCCCCTGCCTGACTTTGAGGGCGATTCTAAAGACCAGCGCTCTTGGACTCACTGGATGACCGAATGGCTTATTGAAGCCAGACGATGCACAAAACCAGGCGCGCCGATCCTGATGTTCATTGACTGGCGGCAACTACCCAGCATGACTGACGCCCTGCAATGGGCCGGCTGGATATGGCGCGGTATCCTTGCCTGGGATAAGACCAACAGCCGCCCACAGCGCGGACGTTTCCGTCAACAGGCGGAGTTTATGGTTTGGGGCAGTAACGGCCACATGCCTTTGGATCGCAACGCTCCCATACTGCCGGGAGTATTCCGTCAGGCCATGCCGCCTTTCCAGAAGCGCATCCACCAGACGGAGAAACCTTTGGAGGTTATGCGCGACCTTGTGAAAATCGTTGAACCGGGCAACGACAGTCCGTCAGGCGGCATTATCCTTGATCCGTTTTCGGGCGCAGGGACTACCGTGTTGGCGGCGGCTCTGGAAGGTTATCCCGCTGTTGGCATAGAACTATCCAAGCATTACGCCGATGCTTCCGCTCTGCGGATTGAAACCGCACTGGCACAGCAGGCCGAGGAAGAAGCTGCCACAGCAAACGAACAGTCTGACGCGGCTTAGGCTACCGAGAGGCAATAAGACTATTACAGTATGTTCGTATTAGACGGGGGTGATCGAAGAGATAAAAAACAATGAATTTATGAATGCTTTTGGTGAAGCAGGGGCAGTGGCGTGTATTGCGGAGCTTCTGGCGCTTGAGTGTGGTATATCTTCTCTCATGGCTAAGAGAATACGCACTGCCGCTTATTTGCACGATATCGGCAAGATCATGATACCCGCCAGCATAATCAACAAACCAGGCTCTTTGGATGCTCTGGAACTTGAGTTAATCAAAGTCCATACCCTTTTCGGCGCTTGGCTGCTCAAAAATGTTAAAGGTAACTTTGGGGAGGTGGTTCGTACAACAGCCCACTACCATCATGAGTGGGTAGACAGCAGCGGCTATTGGGGCAAGTGCCTGTCAGAGTTTCCGGTTTATGTTGAGATTACGGCGCTTGCCGATGTATTTGTAGCTTGCGCGGTTGAAAGGCCGTATAAACAGGCATGGCCGGTTGACGATACCCTTGCTTTTATCAGTGACCGCGCCGGTGCGCAGTTCACTCCACGGATGGCTGAGATATTTACTTCGTTGGTTCAAAGGGATGAACGTATACCGGCCATTATCAATAATACGCAAGCCAATATATTAACCGAAAACGCTTGCCGCGAAAAGAAAGGAGGTGGCGGCAATACTGCAGGAACATGTGGAAGAGAGAAGTGTGGCGCTATCCACAAAAGCAACAAAGATAACAGCGCAATGCCTTGCCAAGTTAATGAAAGCATCGCTGCGTAAGATTCATAACGCCAGAAACGGGCCGAAGGAAGGACTGCAGACCACTAAACAGCTTGCCAAGGGCGGCAAACTGGAGAACGTGGAGATTTCAAACGACAACATCAAAGCCTTTGACCCTTTTGCCCGGAAGTACGGCATTAAATATTCGCTGGAGAAGGACAACTCCGAAACACCGCCCAAGTGGTTGGTGTTTTTTCAATCCAAGGATACCGCAACCATGACCGCGGCATTTAAGGAATTCTCCGCTAAGATGATGACCAAGGATAAATCCAGGCCGTCTGTTAAGGATGCCATGACCAGAATCAAGGAGATTGTCCAAAATGTCGTTCGGGATAAAACCAGACACAAGACCCATGGGGAGCATGAGCGATGAGCGGTGTTAGTGCTGTAAACCCAGCAGATTTACTCAAACGCTATGTATTGCCCAACATGCCCTACTTACTGGTGTTCTGGTTCGCCAATAAGCTGGGGATGGCTTACCGCATTGCGCCTGGGGATGACTTGCTGCGGAAGCTGATGGGGACAATGGAAACCCTCGGCATCGCCTTATCCAGCCTTATGCCGTCATTTGATTTGTTTGACCTGGCGGTTGGCGCGGTTGGTACAGCGGTTATCTACGGCATTGTCTATTCCAAAAAGAAAAACGCAAAGCTGTACCGCAAGGATGTGGAGTATGGTTCTGCAAGATGGGGCAAACCGGCCGATATCAAGCCTTTCATGGACCCGAACAAGGAGAACAACATCATTTTGACCCAGACGGAAGGACTGATGATGAACCCAAGGCCGCCAAGCCCCAAGTACGCAAGAAATAAGAACATGCTGGTTATCGGCGGCTCCGGCTCAGGTAAAACGCGCTTCGTGTTAAAGCCCAATCTTATGCAGTGCCGGTCTAAGGATTTCCCGGTTTCCTTCGTGGTAACCGATCCAAAGGGGAGCCTGATCGAAGAAACAGGAAAGATGCTGAAACGGCACGGATACAGGATTAAAGTGCTAAATACCATAAATTTCAAAAAGTCGATGCACTATAATCCATTCAGTTATATTCGGTCGGAGAAGGATATCCTCAAATTGGTCACAACTTTGATAACAAATACCACATCGGAGGACAAAAAAGGCGGGGACGAGTTCTGGACCAGTGCGACACGTTCCTGTACAAACACCATCTCACAGGGAACAAAGCTCTGTGGGCAAATAGACCAAGTGGTGCTAAAAACAGGGGGCTTTCGTGGCAACTACACGAAAGCAATAACTGAT
>Ga0131853_10008893_pt1 | contig 18323 bp, 10 predicted proteins | sample TergutLab28metaG_FD_92764 | JGI IMG/M metagenome (GOLD analysis project Ga0131853, IMG submission 92764) | Labiotermes labralis P1 segment gut microbial communities from Petit-Saut dam, French Guiana - Lab288 P1 (version 2) (version 2) | ecosystem: Host-associated > Arthropoda: Insects >... | reverse complement strand
TCCTCACCCATACGCGCCACATGCCCAGCCCATCTCATTCTTCTCGATTTTATCACCCGCACAATATTGGGTGAGGAGTACAAATCATTTAGCTCCTCGTTATGCAATATCCTCCATTCCCCCCGTTACCTCATCACTCCTAGGTCCAAATATTCTCCTCAACACCATGTTCTCAAACACCCTCAGCTTCCTTTCCTCTCGCATTGTCAACGACCAAGCCTCACACCCATACAAAACAACAGAAAAAATTACTGGTATCACTAATGTCCTAAAATTGAAATGTATATTAACAGACATGCATGTTTAGTAGTAGTAGTAGTAGTGGTAAAAGTAGTAGTACTAGTAGTAGTAGTACCACTCTATTGGGATTTTGGGAATCAGGATACCTCAGTCGGTGTAGCGACTCGCTACGGGGTGGACGGTCCGGGGATCGAATTCCGGTGGGGCGAGATTTCCCGTCCAGACCGGCTCTGAGGCCCACCCAGCCTCGTATACAATGTGTATCGGATCCTTCCCGGTGGTAAAGCGGCCGAAGCTTGACGTTGAACAACCACCTCACCTAACGCCGAGGTTAAAGAAAGAGTAGAGCAACACCTGTACTCCCCCACTGGACCTTCGTGGCCTGTTCTAGGGTGAACTTTACCTTTACCTTTTACTGTCTATTGTGATTTTCTGTCATATTTTAAACGGAACTTAAAAAATGTAAACTGCTGATATGTATCAAATTTCAGAGAACCTCTAACACAGGACTCCTGTACAGAGCAACTGTAAACCCCGCAATGAAGTGTCTGTTGAGTACTTTGACATCTCCTGGTGGAACACAAAGTCACTGGTGTAGTGTGTATAATGCAATATCTCCTGAATGAAGCTACAGTTTCTCATCCAGTGCTGGAGATGACGTGTGTAAGCAACAACCCTTACTGTGCACAGACCGCTACAAACACCAACTCTACCATTGTGATTTTGGGAATTGCTTTATTATGCGTCACCCACATACAGCGTTCACGTGGCGACTAGGGATATTAAATTGCGATGAAGCAGACAAGGACAGGGCACGTTGCCTCCTCTTCCCCCCAAGTCAATTCCCTGCTCTACCGCCTGCGATGGCGACAATTGCTACCCGGTAGTAATAGCGCTTCTACCTTCTGCCAGTGGCACTAAAGCAGTGTTAGACACCTTCTGAATTATTTGTAACTGGCAGTAAAAAGTAGCATCAGCTTAAAAAATCAATATTCAGGTGGGGCTGTGTCAGCTGGACAAATAAAACAGGATGCGTTGTCAGAAAAATCTGAACTCTTATGGCAGGTTATAGCTATCTACCTATGCACACGACGTTAGTTCCCAGAAACCAGGTAAGATGGCTGAGTGATAATGCTTCCTGGTTGTATTCTGGGAGTGCTCCTTTCGAATCTGGCCAGAAAAAGGAATATCCTGAGTTGTTTTTAGTTTAGTTTCGGTTACTACAGGCATGTCAATGTCAATACACGAAAACCACCCATTCCACATAGTAAATAAATGACCATGACCCCTCACAGGAGCTATCGGAGCAATAGTTACTTTAATAGGACTAATTAAATGATTCCACCAATACGACAGATTATTGGTAATCGGAACAATTATTACTGTACTAACCATAATTAAATGATGACGAGATGTAACCCGGGAAGGACTACACACAAAAATAGTAACAAAGGGGTTACGATGAGGAATAATTCTATTTATTGTATCAGAAGTCTTATTCTTCGTATCATTCTTCTGGGCAATCTTCCATGCAAGATTGTCATCAACAGTCGAACTAAATCGATTACTGTCCATTCCTTCTACATGCTTTACAATTCCTTTTCATTAACGTATCTTCTGATTATACGGATAGAATCTCAGCTATGCAACATGTAGTGAAATAAAATGTCCAATAACACCAAACGTTTCACAGTTATCATTAGGAGTAATCGGATTTTAAGTTGAAGTTCTGCTTCTGTACAAATAACGGGGCTCATCCTGATATTTGTTTTACAATTCGCAGAACAATTTACACTGGCAACTTCCTACATTAGTGTAGCTACGTAGTTTAGTCAAAGAAAAAGTCGACATTTTTAATATATCATTTAGTGCAGAGCAGTTCGGTACAACTTCGCAGTTTTCCGACATATTACCTGATCTATCATACACAGTAAGTGCTTATAACTAATGACGAAGGCTGGCTGTGCCTACGCCTAACGTAAGGTAAAGTGCACCCTTGTACCGGCACTGAGACTCAGTACAGGCCGTACGGATAATAGGGGGAGTAGAGGTATAGCTCTACTCTTTCTTGACCACCGCACTAGAAGGGGGTGGGGCTCAGCGTCATGACCCGGCCTCTCTTTACCCCCGGGAAAGACCTGGTACCCAATTGACAGGAGGCCGCGTGGGCCCCAGGGCCGGTCTGGACAGGTGCGGAAAATCTCGACCCCACGGGGATTCGATCTCCGGACCGTCCAGACCGTAGTCAGTCGCTATACCGACTGAGCTGCCCGGCCCACATGCCTACGCCTAGAGGCAATAAAATCCCTATTTTTCAAAACTGGCAAGGTTGTCACTGGACTCGACCTCAAATAAGCATACAGACAGTCCCCGACTTAAACAATTTTAAGTTCCGCAAATTTCGGGCTTACGCAATTCTTCAAAAGAGTTTAAACAATCTGCAATAATAACATTTTTAAAAAACACACTTAATTTTGGCTTTGCAGGAATGAAAGCGCAATGACACGAATGTGGCGGTAGAATATTGCTGGGCGATAACACAGTCAGTGGGGCGTTCATGTCGCGGCCTATTATGTTCCATTGTGTTGGAGATATGATTTTATCTTGACTCTCTCTTACATACACATATGTTGACAACACGTGTGCTCAATTCCGACTCGCGCAGGTCCTTTGGCGAAGTAACAATTGCGTCAGTCTGGGAATATCAGTATTTCTGAAGAAATGCTAAGCAGTACCTGCAGCTTCAGCGTTGACTCGCGGCCGCAAAAAGATCATATTTGTGCCTTGAGCTAACGTGATCACCAGTACTCAAAGGAACAAGTATCTTCTACAGAAGTTGTTACAACAAGCGTAGGTAGCTGCATTGCCTGCTGGGCCACTTCAGCAAACTGTACAAGCTTATACACCCACATACATTCGTAGATGTAAAATAATTCCAAATATTTAGCTAATGCCCCCCCCCCCCCAAATTACAAAACAAATGAATTTAGGGCACGTAAGTAATAGGGGTTTAAAAAGTCTTAAGCCCAAACATAAAGAAAAACTTCCAAAATGTCTGTTTTAACAATATTTTAATTTTATAACTAATTAGATGAAAATTATTTTCAGCAGATTGGCGCGATTGTTACTCTCTACGGCCTATACTTTTATTCCGGGGTTTTCGGTTACAGTTTCGGTCGGTAGACCTTTCAAACTGATTCGAATTTTCAGTTCCTTCGCAGTTGTTTCCCATCAAACTTCTAGGATGTCACTCAGTTACGCCTCGACAGTTCCTTTCTCAACCTATCATTTTCATCACCAATTATTCTCATCACGAGACGCTATATTATTTCAGCTAATGCTAACGACCCAAAATAACCAAAGTAGAAAATTTCTAATACGTACTCTTAGTATTAAAAGGTGTTGACACAGAACAAGGTAAAAAAGGTAAAGTTGCCCCTTTCCACGCCACAGAGAAAACAGACTATGGCTGCACTCATTCTTGATCTCCACAGTAGATGAAGTTGACTACTCAGCTTCAGGCTGACGTCGTTTTATCCCGGGAAAGAAATACCGGTACCCATTGAATGTAAGGACAGGTGTGTCCCGGAGGCTGCGTGGACGGTTTGGGTCACTGTGAAAGTGTTGTCGGTCAGACGTTGCCTAATGCTTTGTTTTTGCAAAAGTTGACAAGAAATCCCCACATTCAATGGAACTGGAAGAGATTGACCTTAAGTATGATATCCCGTTATGATACAGATATACAAAGTACGGACAGTAGCGTCAATAACAAAAATATCCATAAATTAATTAAGTTGAAATTCATTTAGCTGCATGTTTCGGCTCACCTATAGAAGATTCATCATTAGGCAGTGAGATAAAACGTAAAATTATCCTTGTAAAATTTACAATTTTCCCCTCGTGTTTTACTGCCGGATAATGCATCTAGGGTAGGTCAGCCGAAATATGTAGCTTGACCAATTTCAACTGAATTGATACATAAATATTTTTGCATTTTACAGTACTTCCCTTACTTTCATAGAGACTTACTTTCCAGGAATAATATTTCCTCGAACTTATTTCCTTTTCCTCACGATACAAGCAAACCTGGATTTTCGTGTTTTAATTTCCCCAACAAATGTTAGTTTTTCATTTGTCTAGGAAGAGAGTGTGCTTCAATTATATATTTGCAGCGACATATAAATAGCAGTCAATGACACACAAAACCCACTGAAGGGACGGCAAGACAGCTTAATGGGACACCCCCTTATTCCCTTTCCAGAAAAACAATTGATTTAGTGTGCGGTTTGTCCCGGTTGTTTTGTGTTCAGTATCTGGCACAACACTCCCGCCTCGGAAACACAACTCATCTCCGTTCAGCCATCACCAGTCGTGCTCCTGAACAGCGCAGTCTCAGGTACAATATCCGGTTTTTTTTCGTTGTTACACCGTGCATGTTGTTGAGTGACTCAATTAGTATACCAACTACTGCACATATATAAAATTTATAAAATTTACACATTAAACATTAAAAACTCTCCGACATGTTTCGGTTCTAGGACCATCATCAGGGAACCATATCGTCCTTGCTAAAGTCACACTATAAAAAGTCACATTAATTTCGCTGTACCAGTTGGGTATTGTGGCAGCATTCCGTGTTGTGTAATGTTATGTTGCGAAGTGTGCATTATAATTACAAAATAGTCCCTGTATAATACCCATGTTACAATCAGGCAACACGACATATATCACTTACAAAAAGAAACATTTATTATTCATTAATTTAACCACACGTTTCCATATATTATGCTAATATCAAAAAGGAATCTTAGGTGCCTAATTTCAAAATAAAGTATGTATCGTGTAATATTTGCTCTTATTTGTAATTTTCCCAGTTTCATGTTTGTTGAGAATTTAGATAAAAAATCAGAAATACGAAATTACATACTTTACTGCGGAACAGATATACTGCCTGGAAGAATCATCATGACCAACGTACGAATAATACAATTATATACAGTGGGTTTATTTTATCTTCTGCCTCAGCACGACAGCTTTATTGCATTAAATGCCTGCAGTAGTCTGGATATACCGTGAGGGGTGTCGTGCAGACGGACACCATACAGTAGACAATCTGTACAATATAAAAAGATTTAAATTTTAACATGTGTGTGCTTTAATTTCAATTGCTATTTACGAGTACATACATTATTTTTATTTGAAAAAAAGACAGACAATGGTAAATAACGAACAATCTGCAGTTGGATTTGAAATTAACACAATTGCGGGGCCAAGCGATCTAACTGATCACACAGCGAAGGTCAGAGACCAAACAATAAGCTTTTCATTTTTCAGATGCACTTTTACTGGTTGCATTTCAGTGTGCTACTTCAACAATGTAGTACCAAAATACAATATCCTTTTTTAACACAATTAGTTTTTATTGATATGCAATCAAACAATTAAGTACATTTTTCAGCTCCAGTGAGCCATTATCAGTTTCAAAAAAGTTAGATTTAGAGCAAAATAATAATTTCTCTATTGGTTCTTGTTACGCCTATTATTGGTGTTACATATCAAGTTAATTTATATCATAAATGTTCCTAAATCAATGTTAAAATTGTGGAATGTAGCAGAATTAAATAGGCAGCCGGGTGCAGGCGGTGGCACATTTGGTTGAGGCAAAGCCCTACAAGTCAGAAGGTCGCGGGTTCAATCCCCGTTAATGTCATTCGAATTTTTATTGACACGATCCTTCCGGCCGCATAACGGTTCTTGAGTCGACTCAGACTCTAACAGAAATGAGTACATGGGGTCTAAAGGCGAGCGGTGTGTAGGGCTGAAAACATTACCACCTTAATGTGCCGGATTTTCTACAAATTTTGGAGCCTTCAAGTCCTGAAACCCTTACAGCGTGTACAGGGATTGCTTTACCTTTATAGAGAGCGAATCGGTTCATATAATATGGTAATAATTATCCAACAAGATGCAACAGAATATAGTATGTCAAATGCTCAACATGTTTTAGGTGATAGCCTTTTTCACCAACTTGATGCACAAATTCTTTATTTTAATACATTTATTACATTCCTCTACATGTTTCGAGCACTACTGTGCTCATCTTCAGGAGGACAATTGTATTAGTACAGCATCTGCTATCGTCACTCTGGAAACAAGTGAGTGCACTGCAAAACGAGCAAAACAAATATATCTTTACAAGAACACCAAGACAAAATTGTATAAAAATAATGCAGCTGTCTGGTTCAACAAAACATGTAGGATCACCACTCACTTGTTTCCAGAGTGACGATAGCAGATGCTGTATTAATACAATTGTCCTCCTGAGGATAAGCACAATAGTGTTCGAAAAACCTAGAGGAGTATAATAAATGTATTAAAACAAAGAATTTGTACATCAAGTTGGTAAAAAAGATTATCATTATATTAGGATGCACGGTCAACAAAGTGTAAAAATATGTTTCGGGTGGTATTTCACCCATCATCAGGAGCTCATAACGCTGTATCTACAGTATCTGGCATTATTGAGACCGTTACTGCTACCCGTCGTGAACGTGGCTGGATTGGAACTGGTTTAGGTGTATGCCTAAACCAGTTCCAACCCAGCCCACACCTAAACCAGTTTCAATCCAGCCACGTTCACGACAGGTAACAGTAACGATCTCAATAATGTCAGGTACTGTAGATACAGAGTTATGAGCTCCTGATGATGGGTGAAATATCACCCGAAATATGTTGAGCAGTAGACAGATTTAAATAAACTATATTCTGTTGCATCATGTTGGATAATTATTGCTGTATTATACGACGCGTAGTACATTGAATATAAAATTCATGTCATATAACTGTCTAATGGAAAGTCTTATGGTTTGTTTTGACCCATCCACTACAGAATCAATGTTTTTGTTGGACTGGCAAATATTTCAATTACGCGCGTACTAGAGTCTGAAAACGGCCTTGAAATGAGTGCAGTGGAAGAAGATAAAACCTCGTGAGAAAATGTATATTTTATATAACGAAGTTAGAATCCTTACTCACACACTGACTTATTTCATTCTGAATCTAATTTATTTATCACAAAGCTGGCTCACTGGAGTCAAAACATGTAGTTGATTGGTTGATTGTCTATCAGTCTATCAATAAAAAATTTCCATATTTCAAACTCTTGTCATGTTCTGAATATTGTATTCTGTGTTTTGGGTGATTCCCCGGCATCTGAATTTTATGCGTCGTACATAAAAATTCAGAAGCCAGAGAATCACCTAAAGGAAAGAATGAAATAACAAAATTTGTTAAAAAGAATATTTTATTGAAACTGACCTTGCTTCCTTTCTATTACTATTCTTGTGACTACTCCTTACTGTTAGGACTTTCACATTTACCTTGAATGTTGTTTATAGTAATAATAGTTTTTACAGTGCAATTTTAATATTTTATTTTTATTGGTAGCATATGTCAGTGAAATAAAAGATGAACACAGAAACATTCCTTGATTTCAAGTAGTTATAAAATCAAAACTTACTGGAATATTCTTACAAAATTGCCATCTTGCCCACTGGCGGCGGGCGAGAAAATAAAAAATTTCTTGAGTTAATGTATCTGCAGTCCCATATTTATAAAAAAATATTCCAGAAGTTTTGATTTCATAACTACTTGAAATCAAGGAATGTTTTTGTGTTCACCCTGTATAATCAATGCACATGCCTTTAGGGAAATAAAAAAAAATATTTTAATGAAATACTTCATTATACATGACGTTGTGACTGAAAATTATCATATCTGTTGAACAACACACAAAACAGGTTAGAGTATATAAATCTAGCAGAAACTTTGCATGCATCTCCTGTGATGGTCTTACATTAAACGCACAGGAACCGAGCTCACTGCGTTTGTGCTAATCGATGTTAGCTGCAAGGGTTAAAGACGTTTCTCAGCAGCATGAAACCCAATATGTGTAAAGTGTGCGGCTGAACACTGCGGCAGGATGTTTCAAAAATCTGTTCCAGCTTTCTACAAGACCGCTGCTGTACTCGGTAATTGGAAAACGATAATATACCAGCTGTCGTCATGCCATGAAAAAAAGTACTTGAAAATTGCTTCCCTGAAAAGCAGGCAGTGGCTTTTCGCTTTCCTTTCCCTTTTTTAAGTTCTCTTCAAACGGTTCATTAGATTCATTGAATAAGAATACAGTGAGCAATACGTTCAATGATGCATGTTTCAACTGTTTTTAGTCATGTAATTAAAATTTTAAAGTAAACCAAGAAAGTGAAATCGGATAAGAAATTTTTTAACAGAAGAAATTATTAATAAAAATTTCATCTACTTAAACGGACATGTTTACAATTTCAGTGATAACCTTCCACCCAAATGATTACGCATGAGATCTTAAGATTGCCTAATTTACAAGTTCCATACAAATAACTCCACTAATACAAATTAGTTTCAACTACAATGTCTTACCCCATCTGCAGTGTAAGTTCTGTGTTCAAAGACTGGTTCATTTCTTTTCCAGTGATTCATCGTAAGACAAAAAACGTCATACAAACAACTGTAATGCTTAATTTTCATGTAGTCTTCTTTCATTTGTATAGGTGTTGAAGTTGGCCTCTCACATTGAGGGAGAAAATTAGGCTGAGGTTATCTGAGAATATAGTGTTGAGGACTATATTTGGGCCTAAGAGAGATGAGATAACAGGAAACTGGAGAAGACTGCATAACGAGTACCTTTGTGATTTGTACTTCTGAGCAAATATTATTCGCGTTTTCAAATAAAGAAGAATGAGATGGGTTGGGCATGTGGCAAGTAGGGGTGAAGAGGAGATGTGTATATAGGGTTTTGGTGGGAAAACTTGAGGGAAAGAGACCACTTTGAAGACCTAGGCATAGATGGGAAGATAATAAATTTTGTCGTGTTCATGAACGTGTACTGCAATAACTATTTCGTAGAAACAACAACACATGCACACACTTATTGTTAAAGTACCATTTTGCTAACAAATTTTGTACTTCAACATGTATTAACCCTTACAGGGTCAACTTCAGGAAGGATAATGGATACATTTCAGCAACGTAACACATTACACGATACACTTTAAACTCGAATTTTACAACTGGTAAGTCATTTTGTCAAGCTACGTTACTGAAATGTATCAATTATAGTCCTGAAGATGACCTTCTAAAGTTTGAAACATGTTGAAGAACATAAAGTATTAACAAAATGGTGATTTAACAATACATGAGTGCATGTGTCAGTGTTTCTTATATATGGGAAGAGAGTATCGAACTGTTTCTTTAAGAAGTGGGTTGGGGGAGCAGGAACTGGATTGATCTGGCTCAGAATAGAGACAGGTTGCGGGCTGTTGTGAATGTTGCAATGAACTTTTGTGTTCCATAAAATGTGGGGAATATCTAGACTGGCTGAAGACCTGTTAGCTTCTCAAGAAGGACTCTGTTCCATGGAGTTTATTTCGATTTTCTACTTATCTCCGTCTTTCTCCTTTTTTAAGATTTAGGCGTGTAAACTCAGCCAGTGGTATTAAAAAACTTCATCATAGCTGATTCGATCTTTCACTTACCTGCTCGATTCATTACACGGATTTCACATCTATAATACAGCTTAAGAAGTGAGATTAATTTATCCAATATAATTCCGTGTTATCTAATGTTCTTAGCTTGACAGTTGCTTATTCTTTGGCATATAATATGGAATTTATTCAGTATCTTTTAAAAATAGGACATTCAGTTTAACTGAAATAATTAAAATTCATCTTTATCGTTGCACCGTGCATTTTGTAGTTTATTTAAGTAACACACCAACAAATGTAATATATAGTCTTTAATAATCTAAAATTTACTTTAAAACACTTCAAACGCTCCTACATGTTTCGATCATACGATCATCCTTAGGGAGCGTACTTTGTTCTTTGCTAAAGTTACAGTTTAAAATACTAAATGAAATAGTGTTTTAAACTGTAACTTTAGCAAGGAACAAAGTATGCTCCCTGAGGATGATCGCATGATCGAAACATGTAGGAGCGTTTTAAGTGTTTTAATGTAAATTTTAGATTATTAAAGACTATACACGTGCATTTGTTGGTGTGTTACTTAAATGAATTAAAATTCAATTTGTATATCAATATTATACACCATCCTTTTAAACTAAGGATTAACTGTAATGGTTTGGAACCAGGCTTACTAGTTGACATTTTCAAGTTAAGTTCTTTAGTTGCTTCTTAAATAATAATTGAGAAAACACTGAAAGAATTCTATAGGAGTTCAGACCCTTTAACACTGCTCTAGACTACACTGTACTCTGCCACGGGGGATCACTTAAATTTGAACTGCAAGCAGCGATGCGCTGTCCCCTTTAAAGACGTCAAGTCTTCGGCCGTTGCAAATCTCATTAGGAAGTGACACATATAACAAGGATGTGACACAAAGATAATTAGAGAGCTATGTAGAGTCTGTGGCGGGACCACTCAACCGAATTATGGCAAAACTGTGGTCTATGCTAGTTTCTGGGGATTATACGTCATCATACTTCCCTTTCTGTCATGGAGTTCGTTGGATGCCAATTGATTTGTTCAGGCAACGCTACGACTTAGAGTTCACAACGCGTTTGAGGGTTAGGCAATACTTCACACCAAATTTCTTTACACTTTGAGTGTTTAATGGACTAAAAATATTAACTTTTGTACTTATTTACTTAAATGTTGTTAAGCACTTATGGTGCCCTATATTCGAAAATAATTTTCCAAAAAAAAACTTAGGCGAAACAAAATGCGGATCCAGGAAAAAAAAAACATTATTTATCTCCAGGGAGTGGGGATATTCATGATGCGTTTTTCATAGACAACGAAAGGCCAGTGCAACCAGTGACAATTGACAATCTTAAGCCGGACAAACCCAGTACAAACATCCCAACCTAATCCTTCAAAAATCGATTTTAATATTATCCTACGTCAAAGGTCTCTTTTAGAATTTTTTTCCTTAGATTTTCCGTGCCAAAATTTTGTACATCTTTCGCGTCTCAGTCACGTGCGTTACACGTCACACCAATTCTTATCACTTTTTTCTTAATCATAAGAAATCAAAGTATGAAGCTCCTCAGTTTGTAAAATTCTCTGATGTGTGTAACTGCCTCCCTGAGGAAAACCAAATGTTAAAATAATAAAAGACTGAAATTTTAACTGTTTATCCGCGTACTATTCCTTCACCTTGATTACAGCTGCACACTAAAGAGCCAATAGGTTACTAAATTCTTATAACAAAACCAACTAGATATACAAATTTCTCAAATTTATTTTTGGAATAAAACTCTACATGTTTCGGACAGTTCCTCTGTCCATCATCGGGAGTTTTTCACTGTACACACAGCAATAGTATATGTCATAGAGGTTTGCTGACAGCTTGCGAGTAGGAGCAGGACGGAATTTCCATCCTGATCCTGCTCGCAAGCTGTCAGCAAACCTGTATGACATATATATTGCTGTGTGTACAACGAAAAACTCCCGATGATGGACAGAGGAACTGTCCGAAATATGTAGAATTTTATTCCAAAAATAAATTTGAGAAATTAGTGCATCTAGTTGGTTTTATTATAAGAATTTATCACGATGCATCGTCATTTGAACGTCAAAATGGGTTAGGAAATCTTTTGAACAGCATATCATTTACATATAAGTGCATTAAATGCTAATTTACCCGTCCAAATGAGCCACTCTTCCCAATTAGGCTGCTATGGAACGGTTAAAGAATCTTTCTACCGCTGGGTAAAGCGATCGCAGCGCTAAATGTGAACTAAACTCAAAAGTGTCGAAATTTATAAAACATGAGGCGATGATCGTTTTTCAGGTGACACCGTCCCATTGTTTATTTCTTATAACCAAAGTGATAACATTAGCCTATAAACCCAACCACGCCCATCTAATATATCGGTTTTTATTCATCTCCACTACATGTTTCGGCCGTATTTGCCATCCTGTGTTATACGCAGTCTATTACGTTGTTTGTACTTACCATCTTGCAACAGACATCGGCGGACCATACTCGACGATGCCTGTATACTGAAGCGCGTCCCCAAGGTCATTCCCTTTTACTTAAGAATACAAGGTGTCAAAGACCCAGCAAGAAACCCCTGAATTTCTGTTCCATACTGTTCATTAAGTCAAGACACAATAGTTCACATTAATCAATACACTACGCTTGATACTGCATTGACGTATATGGACTGCTATGGTTATTTTCACTTCCCTCTGTCATTACCACCAAAACAGTACAATCTTAACAAACGAGAGTAAATGGCAGAGCAATCCCTGTAGAGGCCTGAACAACCTCTGAGGGTTCCAAGAGGTTGAGGATCCCAGATTTCATGTCATGACAAGAGACATAAAAGTGTTAAGGTTGTCAGCCATACGGAAATAATCCTGGTACTCATTTCTGTTAGAGGCTGAGTCGACTCAGGGCCAGAGTACGGCCGGAAGGATTATATCAATGAAAAATTCCAATGATGCAATCGGGAATAGAACCCGCGACCTTCCGGGTTGTGCCTCAACCAACTGTGCCACCGCGTGTCCCTCTTAACAAATGAAAGTTTTCTTAAATTACTTTCAGAATGTCTTTCCTTCTACAGGGTTCTACCAATCCCAACCGAAACTCTCTCGCTCTACTTGTAATATTGACTGCCAGAACGTAATCACATGTATATTGAGAGCTTGCACTCTTGCAGCAGGTAAAAATTTCGAAACAATATGTTGTCTCTAACCTCATAATTGACCCTAATGATGGCGCAGAGCAGAAAACCACTTTCAGCATCCAGAATTTGAAAATGTGAATATTTTGCTACGGTTCTATACGAAAATAGGGAGTCTCTCGTGCTTGTAAATGGACGGAAATGCTTCAGCCTTCTTTCAACCTGATAAAAACACTGACGGTTTATGAAGGGCCACATTCCGCAGTTTCAATCACTTATATCTTCCCTTATTCCTTTCACGTCCGAACATCCTTCTGTACACATTTGTCCCCAACCTCAGTCCCTGATATCTGCGCCCAAACCGACTAACCGCAACTCGATGTCCTGCAACTTTCTACTTCCCTTCCGCACTATTTGTTCCAACATACCTGCCCAATACACAAACTCGATTTTCCAAGATCCAATATAACTTTCCCTGTAGTTACGTAGGCCGTGCCAAAGAATCCCTTTCATGTCCGGAACTCTTTGGTGCGAATTTGTAAAACTGTAGTCCTCTTTATCGCATAAGGTCGTCAGACCCACATTAAACACATAAGTGGAGGAACTTTCTGTGTTTGCGGATCGCAGCTGCCGCCTCTTTATGTTCGCAAATACCCTCCATAAAAGTTAGCCCTCTCCGATATACGTTACCTGTCGACGCTCCATGCAGCGGCGATAGAAGGCACTAAGGCAATAAAAGAGGTGCATTCTTTGGCAGCTCATACTTTCACGGCTAGTCCAAATATTTCCCGAATTTTGCGAAATTTCATGATCAGTACACTGTTCACAACAACCCGGCTTTTTCCTTCTCCTGAGCCACATTAATCCAATTTAGTCCATCCAGAATACTTCACAAGAGAACAGTCTAGAAGTATTTTATATATATATAGGTCCGTGCATCGTGAATCGAGTTTAATAATTGTCCAACAAGATGCGACTTGTTCAGTTTATTACATTTCTGTAGGCAGCTCTAAATGTTTCGGGTATTGACACCCATCATCAGGAGCTCGTACAACTGTAAATACACCTTCTGGTATTGATTAACCGGATCTACCACCATCCGCTCTCATTGTTGAGTTGGAATTGTACGATACATATGAATCAGTTCCAATTCAACAATGAGAGCGGATGGTAGTAGATCAGGTTAATCAATACCAGAAGCTGTAATTACAATTGTACCAGCTTCTGATGATGGGTGTCAACACCCGAAACATTTAGAGCCGCCAACAGAAATGTAATAAACTGAATAAGTCGCATCTTTTTGGACAATTATTACAGTCTAAAAGTATTTACCTGCACACCTAAGTATTGAAAGTGTTTCTTACATTCTTGTTGCTGCACCGTGCCTATCGTCGAATTATTTAATAGTATATCAACCGATGCATTTACATAACATTTTTCACATTAGAACACTAAAATAGCTCCGACATGTTTCGATCCAAGGATCATCCTCAGGGAACTACACTTTCCTTGCTAAAGTCACTTTTAAAAACTAGTTACTGATTGCTGTGCGTGCACACCCGCCGTCGGACACTCTTAGCAACATAACCTTACACAACAAGACAAGCTGCCACAGAACCAGGATTATATAACGAAAGCAATCAGTAACTAGTTTTTAAAAGTGACTTTAGCAAGGAAAGTGTAGTTCCCTGAGGATGATCCTTGGATCGAAACATGTCGGAGCTATTTTAGTGTTCTAATGTGAAAAAGTTTTATGTATGTACATCAGTTGATATACTATTAAATAAATGTTTCTTACACCTTTAGGTTTTCTCACCACATCCCCAAATATGTCAACAATTTTGCAACATTTATAATAAAATTACTTAAAATTCAAACGTTTATAGAATATGAATCGAAACCGATACATTAATGTTAGACAGTGTACGACACGAAGTTGCTCAATCATCCCCTTAGTTTATTTCTATAGTAAAACCAACCAGATGCACCAGGGTATCAAGTTTATTTTATTTTAGAATGACACTCTACATATTTCGGACGGTCTTTTCGTCCATCATCAGGAGTTCAAGTCTCTACATAGAGCAACAGGCATTTGTCAAACAGATACTGCTATCTATACAGTCTTGTACTCCTGATTGTGGACGGAAAGACCGTCCGAAACATGTAGAGTGTCATTCTACAATAAATAAAGTTGATACATTGGTGCATCTAGTTGGATTAACTATAGAAATAATATTACCATGCACGGCCCTATGAACGTCAAATCCCCTTACATGTTTCTGAACAGAACCCTTCAGTCCACGCAGAACATAAATCTAATGTTCAGTCACCTTATAATTGGGAGCGCAAGAATATACTCCAGCATTCTGCCATTTGCGTTTTTAACTATGCATGACCGAGTTGCGAAACTTTACGGCTCAGTGAATTTTCTTCCTATCCAAGTCGCATAAAGGGAAAATACATGACTGCAGTCCTGAATCAGTAATACATTAGTACATTAATTAAAGAAATTTGCTTACAACAAAGTACGAGGCAATCATGGAAGGTAGCAGTGTAAGGGTTTGGAAGGAGACTCTCATGCTCTATTTAATGAGACTGACTCCTGAATTTACTGAATACAAACAAGGAAAAATCTTCGTCGCAACACGCGAGGATTTAAACTTTCATTGCTGTAAGATCGACACTGAAATCTCAAGGCTTACGACAGAGTGTGATTTTGTATGTAAGAATAACAAGGTTGGTCGCCTTCCATTGCCCAATTGTAAGAGGAAGAGACAAAGGTAGACCAGGTAAAATATTGAAATTAAGCCGTAAAATTTCAAAAGGTCTAACCGCTGACCGGAAGAGCAAGACTAAAACACGGTACAGGCTACCATACCTCTGAAGATGTCAATATTAACTCCTGTCAATCAGACTTCAATACAGTGTGGAAGCATTACAGCTAAATTTACTGGCAAGCTTATAGTTGTTCTGTGTAGTTCTTTAGTGTTACTTCTAACTAATTTAATCTTCTGAAGCTCAGTAGTTACTGTAAACACTTCCTAATTTAACATTCAAAAGTTTTGCGAACAAAATGTATTTAGTCGCCTCTTATTATTCTAAATACTGCAATTTACTTTCCAACTAGCAGCTCGTAATTGATCGAAAAGGAGAAAGTTTTTTTCAAAAAAACAAACCTCTTACTTTTGAATTTGATGTTTGTATGACTGTGCATCACTGACACAGTAGTATAAACAGTCAAGTGGATGAAGGTAAATCAGTCCTATTACATTCCCGAGGTTCCCAGAGGCTTCCAAGAAGTAAAGGTTCCCAGATTACATGACAATCGCCCAGGATCTTGGTAAGGTTGTCAGCCTTACGCACCGGCCGCCTTTACCCCCAGGAAATACTCCTGGTACTCATTTCTGTTAGAGGCTGAGTCGACCCCAGGTTCATAGTGCGATCGGAAGAATTATGTCAACGAAAAATTCCAATGAAACCATCTGGAATCGAACCAGCGACCTTCCAACCTGTAGCACAGCACCTTAACCACTGTGATACCGCGGTCCCCAATTAGATAAAACAATAACAAATTTTATTGATATTTACAAGGGACACGGGGGGTAACCCCCCGTGTCCCTTAACAATAGCATATAACAAACATCACAGATGATGAGATCTCACCATCGTGACATAACGATACCAATCCATACTTTCGGATGAAAACCTGATGATGGCCGCAATAGGCCGAAACATGTAGTTACTATCATCCTTTATTAAACGCCTTTTTAGATATTGTTGTTTTATTGACTGATACCTACACCTATTGCAGAAATTAAATGTTAATAAATTATCTTAATTTATTATTCAACATTCTTGTTTCATTTTACTCCCTGCTCCTTTGCGGCAATCAAGTCACGTGGTACCATTCCACAGGAATACACATCAAGCATCCCTTTGTATAATATTTCTCTGCTTCTTCAAAACACTGTAACTACTTGATTCGGATTCTCGGAATTGAACATCGGACTGTTTGCTGAAATTCGGTATGCATCAGAAGAGTCCTGCGACTGGGCAACTCAAATGAATTTTCCGAAGTTTTCCTCTATCGTGGAGCGAATTCCGTGTCAGCAGTACCCACAATCCAAGCTGCACCGCATGCTTTTCATTCAACCTGTGTAACGTCGATCCCGCTAACTTGTCTGCTGTCTTTGGTAATACAACGCAGCTGTCATGGGATTTCTCGGCGGATTCGGTCTTCCTATGCGATAAAGAGGTTTTGTTTGGTGCGGATAAAATAGAAAAAACATATTTTTATGGCTGCCTGTTGGTTCTGGTTGCACTTAAGTCGTGTCGGTTCATCATAAATGGTAAAATTTTTATTGTGAATTATTATATCAAGTTCAACACAAATAATTCGTGACCTCTTGCCTGTTTGTAATATAATTATTGTAGATTAACCGTAAGTAAGATACAAATTGTATAACCATTTAATTCCAATATGTTTCAGTATGAACTAACATGTTCACAATTCAGAACTTCTACCTTCTCCCCACAGAGTGTATTTGTGTTGCGTAGGGATTTCATTTCAAACAGGGCTCTTTCCCTAAACAATATGAACTGATGGGTTCTTCTAACTGAGGAGGATTGTGTTTACTAATCGGTACGAACTGAATGTATAAATATAATTCAGGTCAATATTATTAGTATTTAAATGGCTGCAATCAGAATACACAATTGAAATACAGGGTGTTTTTCCTGCTTTACAGGTAAGTGCCGGCTCAACACTCCGCCCGACGTTTCGCCAACGTTGCTTCGTACGCCGCGTGCCAGGGAGGCTTAACAGTCGATGACGGCAGCCAGATAGACGTTCAGAACGTCTAATAAAAACTCCCTAGAGGAGAGGGTTGGCGCTAATCAGTCAAGTATGAAAGAAAAAAACATCTTACTGCGTGATGGTGAGTGTGACCCTTCCAACATAATTAATGATTATGTCAGTTTCCTGCTAGATATTTCAGGTAAAGCGCTATTTCTCGTCGTACTTATACATTTATCAATACAAACGGTAATGGCAAAGTAAATAAGATGTGAATATTATAAAAATATTACAGATGTAGCGTAAAAGACGTACATAAACATAATTTATTTTAACAGGAATTTCGAAAAGAATGTTGGTGCCCCTCGCATTAATTATGGGCCAGTGTCGCAGAAGTGTACAATAAGTGCCGTGAAGTCTGATGTAATGTTAAAGTACTTTAACGATTTAGATACACTCAAATGAGGTAAAATACAAATTTGACGTTCATAGGGCCGTGCATCCCAAAATATTTCTATAGTAAAACCAACTAGATGCATTAATGTCTGAAATTTATTTATTTTGGAAAGGCACTGTACATGTTTCGGACGGTTTTTCCGT
>Ga0131853_10008892_pt1 | contig 18323 bp, 7 predicted proteins | sample TergutLab28metaG_FD_92764 | JGI IMG/M metagenome (GOLD analysis project Ga0131853, IMG submission 92764) | Labiotermes labralis P1 segment gut microbial communities from Petit-Saut dam, French Guiana - Lab288 P1 (version 2) (version 2) | ecosystem: Host-associated > Arthropoda: Insects >... | reverse complement strand
TTTTTTCATTCAAGTAGCTCCTCAATTGACCTCACGAGGCTGAGTGGACCCCGTTCCAGACCCACTACTACTCAGAAAATCTGGTAGCGCCGGGGATCGAACCCGGGACCTCTGTATCTGCAGTCAGAGACTCTGACCACTAGACCACAGAGGCGGTCTATATGTCATATTACAGCATTTAAATTATCTTTTAAACTGTATTAATTGCAATGTTATGTCAAGCGCCATTTTATTTGAACAAAATTCACTGAAAACTACCGACTTCAGCTCCTGATTGTTTGCTTAAAGCTATAAGACATGCTCATGTCAATATTTACTCTGAATTTTTTATTTATTAAAGTTGGTTAAAATTTATAATCGACCTATTCGAGCAACAAACATTACAATGCCATGCAACTGGCAACTCAGTCGTAAAAAAAAAAAATGTATTCCAAATCAATTAAATTATTTGCCGAAGTTAAGCCAGTGGATAAGCCCACGAACAGGATCCACAAATTCTATGTTAATATTATGCATTTAGTGAAGAAAATGCATTATTACAATTGTAATTTAAATCCAAAAATTCCCTTTGCTCTTAACTTCAAGTGTTTTCTTTATCTGATCATAATCGTGGAAAAGCAAGGCAAGGAGAGAGAGAGAGAGACTCTCATTTTTTTATAGTGTGCTAAGAACGTGTGCTGAAGAGAGGAATTTTGCTATCAAAAACCTATAAAGTGCAACAATCTTAATACCGTCACCCAGAATATTGTGCTCTGACTGTGTGAGGTTTGCTGTGAAATTTATCTTATCTCGCGTCCTGAACAAGCAACGCTGTTTATTTAAGAACATGGCGTGGAGCTTAAAATCGAGGATGTTGACACTTACATTGCTCAATCCGAACACATCTCAGCAAACCTGTTCTCTTTAGGGGCGTTCGAAAAATTGTGAAAAGCAAATATTAGCTTCGTTATGTCTGTCCGTCCATCCGTCTGTCCGCATGGAACAACTCGGCTCCAACTGGACAGATTTTCATTAAATTTTAAATATGAATATTTTGCGAAAAAAAAAAATTGTCGAGAAAATTCAAGTTTCCTTAAAATCGGACAATAATTCGGGTACTTCACACGAACACCATTGCATGTTTTTGATAACATCTCGCTCAGTTCTTCTTAGAATGAGAAATGTTTCACACAAAAGTTGTAGAGGAAATCAAACCACGCATTTTTTGCTCAGTAAACTTTTGTTTTCGAAAAACATGCTGTTTTTTTGGATAATGTGGAAAAAAAAAACCATTGTAGATTGGAGCAGGGCACACATGACAATATGGCGCATGCGCATTGCATGCTGGATAACTAAGATTACACACACGCTCGGAATGTGTAATACTTACTGCTTTTCCACTGCAACAATGTTTGCAAGAACGCGCCTAAATGTTACGTTTGTACGTACATTTGTCTGAGTTGTATATGTTTACATCTTGGTATATTATTGCATTTACGTGCTATCGTATTATCAGTAGAGTAAAAACATTTAATTCCATCACATTCTGTACAGATCAGCCGCCAAATGCATGTATCTGCATTCAAACTGAAATATAAAAATTGTATTTTTTTCTCCGTGGTGTGACAGCCCCTAGTGAGCCAGGGCCTCCTCATTGTCGAGGCTTAACGATTACGGAGACCTCTATCGGTCAACACAGAACACTCACAAGAGACAGCCATCCATACCCCCGGCGGAATTCGAAACCCCAATTCCAGCAAGCAAGCGAGAGGCCGCAGAACCATACCTTAGATCGCGCGGCAACTGGGTTCGGCATAAAAATGATATATAGGTAAACACAGTGAGAGAGGGACATGGATGAGGGGTCTCTCCTGCTTCTGTGTTCCGAGAATTTCAATATTTTCTTATAGTACAATTATATGTGTGTTTTATTACGTACCACGTCATGAAAACTTATTGTGAAGTGGAGGTGTAGCTCCATGCATGCTTAAACTTCGGTTCTTGATGGATATGAGTGATCAGCTGTACGCTCCTTTTGCTTTACCCATGAGGAAAGATTTTCGGTACCAATTTCACACACTCCCCAGGCGATAGCATCAAAATTTTGAATACCTTTGTTTTTTTTGGGGGGGGGGGTTCAGACAGTTTTATCAGGCACGCTGAATCCTTTCAAAGACATTAACTTTGTTCTGTTCCGTCATCAAGCAGATGTGTGGAAATAAATGTACTTACAGAATCCGACACATTGACGTCACATCCTGCGAGGATAAGAGCCGCGACAACATCAGCATGCCCAGCAGACGACGCCAGGTGCAAGGCATTGCGTCCATTCTGCAAAAAGTTGGCAGTAGTTTATCATTGCCACAACTCCAGGAAGTCCATCGGGATTGTATGTGATTTCAGGCTTCCGCCGCGAAGTAAGTTAGAACTGCGCTCTTCTGGTTTATCACGTAGCCAGTAGTGACAATTTCTTTCCGACGTTTCGGGACAACCTATCGATCCCATCCTCGGGGTTCAAGATTCTTGAAGGCTGAGGATGGTATCGATATGTTATCCCGAAACGTCAGTAAGAAATTACCACTACGCGCTGCGTAATAACCGAGAATGGCGAAGTTCTCCGTCGGGATTAATTTTCCGGAATTGTTTCTAAACACAATACCTGGATTATAACGAAGTATTCGTTCTACTATTTCAAAGTAACTATAGGTTTAAAAAATTCTGGCTACTCCTAGAGCGAAAGATCTCCCGATGTAATGTTAAATTATATAAAAATCTTTTTTCATCCATCCTGAAATTCTTCCAGGCATATGAAATAAAACAGACGGTCCTTCGGACATATTAAGACCCCTTGTGTTTAGGCAGCCAAGTACAGTTTCAAATTGGCATTAAAATGTGTCACGATATCACCTCACACAATCACGACAGTACAAATATTCTTGTGGTGTTGGGAAGCGAGCAGTTTTTGGAACGGGACATTATACGGTTAACACATTTGACTCATCTTATATTTCACGTGCCTGATTGCAGTTGTTTGTCAGATATTATCTTGAAACAGCAACGATAATAATCATGTAGGCCCACGACAACGCATACTGCCGTCATCTTATTACTTTATATCCTACAAGAAAACGAATTATGAATGCCGTGACTTCTTGGCGCACAGATCCTTTGCATGTTTGACAGCGTAACTGAGGCTATTATAATTGTTGTTGTTGTTGTTGTTGTTTTTGTTGTATGTTTTACGGCACATTGAAACCAGTTCAGTGGTAACAGGATTGGCGAATGACGAAATGGAAAGGATTTAGAAGGAAGCTGTACTATGCAGTCAAAGGAGAAGAATTCTTCTTGGACTGTTGGACACCCCAAGATGGGAGCGATAGGTTGTACCACAACGTCGGATACAAACTACCAATTTAAGCAACGTAAAATTCCATCGCGGTGGAAGCCAGAAATCGAGCTCTATATTACTATCCTCCAGCACGAGACACAAGTACAGTACGTTACGAAAATTCTGAATTTGGTGATATTTGTTATTCCAGAAAGAAAATATTTTGCAACTCTTCCTCTTATTATGTCTTTCTCTCGTTCAGAGATATGTTTTTATTGTACTTTTGCAGGCATCTCTCATAATGCAAATGAAGCAGGTTTGGAAAGCGTTACAGACAAAAACATTTCGATAACACTATATTAAACGAAAAGTATTCAAAAAATATTTGCCAACTTCCAAGACGGCAACATCGTATTTTACTTTAATAATATTAAATATGAAATAAAGCATTTTTAAAAAATTAATGGAACTCCATCAATTTAACCCGAAGAGCGTCTGTAAATTTCAAACGAGTTGGTCAGATATCTGGCACTACAACATTCTCAGTTCACAGTCACTAAATTCGTGCCGTGGTTCAAGAGGCTAGTCGCCGGACCCTCAACGCTAAAAGTTGGGCAGATCGCAGAGAAGCCCACATGGAATTTCATGACAACGAACTGGAGCTGTGACGGGTCTTTCTCCGCGTACTTCGGGTTGAACCTGTCACCAGTCTTCTACCAAAGCCTCATAAATATGAGTGTTTCGAGTTTCTCGTAACGATGTTTTGGAAGATACAGAATTTCTGGGCTGTTAAGCTGTCTTCGGGCAAGTGGTTCTCATGTTTCGAAGAATCATAGCTCTTTCTTGTTCAGGGTCAATCAGTCCAACATCAAATTGTAATATTCTTCAAGCACGAATTTCCTATTATGGCGCCGTTCAGTTCAACACATCCCTCTGTTACTCGGGGGAGGTTAGAGGGTATCACAATCACGGCATCTGCTGGGGGCCCCACCGTTTTGGGGTCCTGCACACAACTCGACCGTAATTGAAAAAAATAATCTTAAAATTTCAGTTACGCAAATTTTGACTTAGAATAATTTCAACTGAAATTTTTCAAGAAAATTTATTGTAACAAAAATCGATTTTTACAAATATGCCTTCGTGGGATTTTTGGAACATCATTATCGCAAAACTGATTACTCATTTCCGAACAAGCGATATGTGTTGCGAAGTTGAATAGTGCGCAGCAGCAGTAAATGCAGAATACAAAATGAGGAAAATAAAACTTTAAGGTGAGTTATTCAGCAAATTTCAATAATATGTTTAGAGCATAAACATTTTATTATTTTCCTTCCAACAGCCCACTTTGTGCTGACAGACGTTACAGACACTGAGTAATGTAAATATGGCAGTCTATAAACTTGTCACTGTCCACTTCTGTGGTCAGACACATATATAAAGGACCTCAAATCTTGTTTTGCGAGGCGCCACAAAAGTCTTTAAACCATTCTTTTCCTCACTTCGCAGTGACTCTCACCATCATCATCACTGCTAGGCTTACAGCTGCTAGTACTATTACTTCCAGTATTACTACATCTGCCTTATACAGAGAACTGGAGTTACAGTTATGTGAGATTCAAGAAATCCAGCAGCTATTGCAAGTTATACTGCACACCTGTGTAACAAGCAGGAGACTGTATACATACTCACCTCGTCACTTTGTATTTTAGCTCCTTCTTCTATGAGGCGAAGGACTTCCTGCAGATTTCCTCGGGCGGCCGCTTCGCGAAGCTTCCCTGCTGCCATACCCTCGCAAGCGTCATCTGCTTGAGTCACAGCATGCACACAAAACAAATACACATGAATAATGCGATCTCTCGTGACGTACAAGTACACAAAGTTCCTTTCGTACGGTATAAATCTTTGGCGTGGTTCAATGCCTTTTTAGAACAAAATAATTTTGTTTTGTGAAATTGTCACATTCAATTGTCCATACTTCGTGTGTTTTAACATTTTAAATGAAAATATTTCCAAATTAATCCTTCACGACTGAAGACCTATAAGATTATAAGGCAACTCCCATCCTGATTCCACAACAGAATTATTCACAGTCTTTTTCATAACCGAAGCTTAGCCTCTAATTTTGCTCTTTGTTAGCAATCATGCTTCATTTGATCTCAACATTTCGAAGTTGTCATTATATAGACTGTGTTGCTTCCCGTTGCAGCACGAGGAGAATCAGCTATCTATCGTGACGTGACTGCAATTTAGTAAGATAATGGTAAATTGTCTGCAGCTGGAACAACTTTGATGACTGTCGTCTCGAGATCGTGTGTGGGGCGTTTCGCAGTGCCCATGGGAATGATCACGTAGAGCAGCGGGGGGCGGCTGATTTATATACTGAGAAAGGAAGAAATTAGAGCACTAAACAAGTCTGCCTACAGAGTCCTGTGTTGTCGAGATTTTTTTGTGTAGTTTGATGAAGCATATTTACGTCAAATTTAATGCCCTCACAGTTTTCTTCAGCCCAGACAAATCGGGCCTTAAAGAAGCTCATGGCGTGTTAGTTGTTCCTAGTACGGACCCGCAAAACTAAACTATTTCAGCAATCTTGTGTTTATTGGACCGTGCATCATTGTGATACCTGAAGAATAAAAGACCAACTTGATGTCACTTGCTATTTTATTTCACTTCTTATGTACTCAACATGTTTCGGACATTAATATATCCATCATCAGGTTCTTGCGACTATGCTGCTGAAATACCACATTGGTCGTTTTGTTCTCGATTCGTTGTGTGTTGGAGATTTGGTGTGGTTGGATTAGAGTAGTATCCGTGTTGCAGGCTGAAGCCTGCAACACGGATATTTCAGCAATATTTGTAAGAGTTATTAATAACGTAGAACATTACTCTTAATGATTCATTCCTTTGAAGCCTCGATTAGATTCTTCCCTTATGCAGAGCAACCAGATAGACTAATTAAAGGAAAATCTTCATTAATTGAATTCACTATGACCAATAAATATTCTCGGCAAGACAAAAAGTAAGAATTTTAGACCCTATTTCCATTTAGGTTTTGGTATTCTGTGTGTTTGCATTCGTAGTTTCAATTGCACTGAACAAACTGCAGAAGCCTGTCACACCCTGTCACATAAAATATATCGATAATCAGTCACACTATCATGGCTTATTTTGAAGCAACTTAGGAGAGAAACGAAATGCCTGCAGATCTCTAATTCAAACGAAATACGAATACGAAACTACTGCAATATGAAGCAACGTTTGTGTATGTTACTTCAAAACTTTCATGTGATTTTATAAATCGATGAGATGGACGGGACAACAAGTGACATCATACGGAGCAGGATATTGGTCAGTGTTTAAAGACATTGCTAAACGGCTGGCTGCCTTTGAAAGAGGAGTTTTAAGAAGAATGTTTGGGGTAATTCAATTAAATAAAATTTTGAGAAAGTGATATAATAAAGAATTAATGCAGTTCTTTGGGTTTTAGATATAGTTTCATTGGTCAGAATAAGTCGGTTAGATTGCATTGACCATGTTAATAGAATGGATATTTTTAAAAAAGTCAAATATTTAAAGATAAGTATTTAGAGATAATCCTCAGGTAAATCGACTAAGAGGACAGTCAAAAACAGATGCTGGAACTGTGTACAAACAGTTATTAAGAGATTAAAAATTAAAAACTGGAAAGAGAGGTCAAAAACAGAGTTGACTGGGAGAAGTCCATTAAGGAGGCAAATGTTCGCATTGGACTGTAGCGCCATCTAAGAGAAAGAAGAAGGTGGAGGAGGACAAGGAGCAGAAGAAAATGTATAGACGGTACTACGTTTGGCGCATAGAGGAGATGACAGAAAATGTCAAGTTTCCCCGCACTTTCCGTGGCCCACTGGGGGGTAGAGTTATCGCCCCACTCATTTCTAATCTTGGCTTTAGATGCAGCTGAATGGTCAGCTCCATTCCACTGACGCTCTACCTACGCGGCACTAAGAGGCAGGCTGAGCCCCAGAGGCGGTCCGGACGTTTTGGAGAAGAGAAAAACATCTTGCTTCTATGTACTGAATTAGTTCGGAACACCACCCGCAGCCCCCGAGTGGTACAACTAAATGGAAATGGGTGGATAATGTAACGAATTTTTAAAGAAAGGAAGACAGGGTGTGTGCTGGTTACAGTTGGGGTGTAACATTGTTACTGTGAACCCTGCAATAAGTCAGCTTTTTAATGTTACATATAAAAGATAAATCAGAACGCCTTAACTCGGTGACAAAGAGCATTGTCTAAAGTTCATCTGCTCTAAACTTCATGTAAGTGACTTTTGTTTGCTATTGGACACTTCGGAAAATAGATCAGAAATACTAGAAGGTTTTGAATTATTGTGCTGGAGAAGGACGGAAAACTTCAGTTGGGCCGATCGTGTGAGAAATGAAGAATTACGAAGTGTGAAGTAGAAGAAGAATATCCTAAAAACTATAAAAAGAAGGAAGGCTAACTAAATTGTTCACATCTTGCGTAGGAACTGCCTTCTGAAACACATTATTGAAGGAAAGATAGAGGGAAGGATAAAAGTGAGGGGAAGACTAAGAAGAAGGCGTAAGCAGCTACTTATGACCTTAAGGAAAAGAGAGGTTACTGTCAATTGAAAGAGGAAGTTCTAGATCGCACTGTTTGGAGAACTTGCTTCGGGAGAGGCTATGGATCGGAGTACGACAGACAACATAATGAATGGTCATCCCCAAATTAGTCAGACTAAAGAATACATTGCTATAGTATATAGCTTATTTTACAGTGCATTCTAAGGACAAGACACGAGCATATAATCAGTTTTTTATCTAGGTTTCTTTCTGACCCAGCTTCCTCAGCAATGGTCTAATAAATTTTCTGTATTGTTCTTTATAGTACCTTTGGAGAAGATTAAACGCATACATAATCTGATATCACAAGATATTGAGTTCATTAAAGCCGTTGGTTGTGCAATGCAAATAAAAGATAAATACACAAGTAGAAATAACACGTGTTAAACTAAGTCTCGCACGTTAAAATTTGTATGTATGGGACGGCGTCTTCAGTGTCTGACACTTGAGAATTAGGCTTATTAGTTATTCACAAGTAGGAAAATTGAAACTAAAAATATTTCATAATGGTAGCATCCGTTGATGAAAAAGATATGGAGACGTTTGTGGAGGTCCCCTTGAAATACGTTACTGACCAACGGAGCGTGTATTTCCCATCTCTGGCTCCCAGTAATCCAAACGTGAATATGCACGTTCCTACGTCATTGCTTGTAGTTAACAACATCAAGATTCCTGGTAGGACAGCGGGAAGTTCAGCAACAAAGCGATTACAGTTTATTTTATTATAGTATGTTGTTATAATTTATTACCCTAATTTTACATGTCAGCAACTTTGCCAAGATTACAGGGACTTAGAGCAGCCTCGAGGCATGCGAGAGATCCTAATACTTAATTTCACTTAACCACGATAGATTATTTATGCAATTTTTTAATGATAGGATGCTGATCGTATTTTTAATTATGATAGGAAATAGGCTTTCGCTTATCCATATTCAGTTTTCGTATTTCTTTGCCAGTAAATGACCTATAATACGTCTAGGTAACCTACAGTTTCAGCAGCCTGTGGCTAAAAATAATGACTGATCAGATTCCAGGGAACGGCGGGAAATGACAAGTTGTCTGTTTTTCCATACCACTGTCCAGTATTTGTTCCTGACTAACGTCATTAACCTGTTGGCGCTGGAATTACATTGCCCGTTCAATCTGCAAAAAACTCCGGGTACAAATTTCAAGATTTAATTTTTTTTCTTGCAAACGCAAACACAGGAAAGAAGAAGCAAAAGGTGGAAAAACCAATAGGAATGAGACTGAAGGTCATTCATCTTGCGGGATTTAAAACCAGAATCCTGCAAACGCAGTCTATGCATCATTTGACGTGAAATGTTGCATCACTTGCTTGTAGACTGCGTTTCAAATGTGATGGCATAAGCATAGAAACCAGATTTCGTCTTTCGGCGAAACGGACGAGTCCCTTTAATTTGGCGGGGGCGTCAGTTCAGTCGACTACTGGCAGCCGAGGTGTGCGCATCAGCGGTAGTAATGCTGGATACACCAAGTTCCGAGGAAGTGTGAAGGGTACTGGCTACCCACTCCATCCACCAGTTTCCCCTTCACTTCCCCTCCCGTGCGCCACCGTGTGCCTTTATATTTCAACTGGACTCTACATACACATCCTAAAATGTATTGTTGAGGAAATTAACTGTAAGTATAGAGTTTACAGTTTAATTATATGCTTAAAAAGATGACTAACCCTAGACACCGAGGTGAGGCTACTAAATAAGGATGTGGCACACCCTGTGTCAACAGTCCTCCCCATTATGTGTTAAATTGAAACGCATAATATGCTGTAATAATGGAATATTACTCCCGCCTCTTATGCACGCGAAACTGTTTGAGTTTTATGGCACACCAGGTCTCGCCTAGCAGTAGGTTTATGCTCCAACCAAGCTGAACACACCAAGCACTGTTTGTTTTTACACATTTTGACTTGGGCTGTACAAGTGCTAAATCTGAATACATCAAACTCTCTTCCCTTTTATACTTCCTGACATCCTGGTCAATACTAGTGCTGCCAAACGTACGGAATGTTTGGAGATTTTGTGCAGTATAATCTAATTATATGGAGTCCCATACACTTTTGATCGGGTGGGGGGGGGGGTGTGGGAATCTTAAAATGTCAGTATTTTCAACAACTGCCGTTTTCGCGGACTGAAGACCACAAATATTTTATAGGTAAAAATGTAGGTGGATATGTTTTCATGTGAATGAAATTTGGTGGGAGGTGCTGGAGTAATTTTCCACTTTAGAAGCCTCGCGTAACGCGGTTTCCATACCGAAGGGTCCGCCTCGCGGTCGTGACCAGCTTATATTATTCCCCGGGCACCCTTTCATCCAAGTCGAGCAACCGATCTTCCTGTCAGGGCATGGCAGTCCAAATACCTCTCACATTGTCTTCTACATGCTTCCTTTACTGCCGTTTGTTGTTTATCAGTCACAATCTTTCTCAACCCCCACTTTTTTCTTTTTAACGTTTTTAAAGCCAATCAACCCTAACATGTACTGTAAGTTTTTTTTATCTCAGTAATTAACCAACTTGATGCACAAAACTTTTGTTTTACAATAAGTTTATTTCATGCCTCTACATGTTTCGAACAAATGTGCTCATCATCAGGAGGTCAAAATTGCATTACACAGCCTCTGGTATCATCACACCTATAGGTGGCCGTCTCGTGCACAGGATGGCCACCTATAGGTGTGATGATACCAGAGGCTGTGTAATGCAATTTTGACCTCCTGATGATGAGCACATTTGCTCGAAACATGTAGAGGCATGAAATAAACTTATTGTAAAACAAAAGTTTTGTGCGTCAAGCTGGTTAATTACTGAGATAAATTTACTGAGATGCACGGTCAGCAAAACGTCAAAAAATATGCTGTAAGGTTTGTGTTGTATTCATATCTGTGAACTACGTATTAAAATTAAAGAATATGACAACATATGCACTATGAATTTCCTACAATTAAAACACTAGAAGACCAACATGTCTCGACCCTTTCTTGTGGGTCTTCCTCGCAGATTGTACTTCAATATTTGTATAAAGCGTAGATTATAAATAGATAAAATAGGTTAAAATTTTAATAAACTATTGTAATACATTTCTAATACAATTTCTATAAAGTTTTATCTCTGCGTTCTAAGTTTGTCTCACTTATTTTTCATTGACACAAATTCTTTGTGTTTACTGAATTCTATACCATCGTACTTTGCTGTGTGCTGTTTAACAGCGCACAGTGTTAAATTTTATAAAGCGAATAGAAAATATTTTCAGAGGAAATGACCGTGTTGAATATTACCTCTGGCTTTTTCTTGTGATAGGAAAATAATTTACAGGTTTCGGCGTTTTACAATGGGATTCGTTCCGGGAAACTGCCGAATTCGAGTCAGTTAATACATTCTGTAGCAGGAAGAAGTTTATTGCAAGTACGGTTAGTCAATTACTGACATTTTATTGTAAGTTATTAAGTTGCCTTTAACCACTCGTGCCTCATTCATTCATTGTTTCCAGCTTCTAAAAGGTTTACTTCCTCTATTGAAATATAAATCCTCTTTTCCTTAGTTTATTACTTTTTGGTTTGATAAGAAACTTCTCACGACTTTCAAAGTGCAAATCACAAGCTCGTGAAGAACAAAAACATTCCTTTCACAATTCCAAATGCACTGAACATAATAAAGTTTAATTATTTTTCACTCTTTGTTTAGAACCAAAAAAATATTAACGTATTTGTTAGCTGAATACGACGTTATCATTCGCGTGTGTAGCTGCATGTGTTTGCAACACACCCAGACGTTAGAAATTTATACAAAAATAAGACATGTTGCCTTCCACTTCATAGATTTATCACATGTGTTTGTGTGAGTAATATTTCTATGTATCTCCCGAACTCAGGGTCAGCCTCCTGTTACATCGACCGTATCTTGTATCTAGAAAATGTAAGGTTCATACCACGATGACAGATTCAATAAATCCATCAGCAAACTGTTTTTTTCTTTGCTTGGGCTTTACGAATTTCATGTCTCCGTTAGATATATTACCAGTACGAACGGCCTCTTTTTTGCCTGTACCACGTCCGAGTTCTTTTATCACAAGGAAAAAAGTAAACTATGGATACTGATGTTTGTTCTAAGTCCTGTATTTTTTTTTTCGTCTCGCACGTGTATAAATATTAGGAAGATCTAAAAGCTCAAAATAAATATAATATTTTTTCACTGCTATAAGTGAAGATCTTGTTTGATGCGTGTGTGCAAGAGGAATGGCGTAGGCGGCATATCGAGTATTTTCTTGATCTGTACCCCTCGACAAATATTACGCGGTTGGTCAAATTAAGAAGAATAAGATAGCAAGGGCATGTGTGACGCACGAGTTTCGTGAAGTTTCGGTGGGGAGACCTGAAGGAAGAGAGTACTTGGAAGAACAAGGCATCGAGGGGAAGAAACAGTTACAATGGATCTTCAAGAAAAAATTATGTGGGAACGTGGACTGGATTGATCTGGCTCAGGATAAAGTAAATTGGCGGTAATGTACCTTCAGGTTGCATAAAATGAGGTGGAATATTTTTTGATCAACTGGGGAACTCTTAGCTTCTCCAGAGCTCCGCTCCATGGAGTTAGAGAAAGAAGAAGCAAAGAAAAAATGGAGAAAATTTTAAAATAAGAAACTTCATAATTTTTAAACTTCAAGAAATACTGTTATCATGATCAGGTAAATGAGGGGTAGACGGGTAGGTCAGGATTTCACGTCCAGGAGAAATGCATACAAAATTTATGCCTGGGAACATAAAAAAAATATGTATTTTTGGAAATCTTCCATTGACTGGAGGAGAATATTAAAAATGATCTTAAAGAAACTGGGTAGTGGGTGTGAAATGGAATAAACTGGATCGGGTTGTGGTCTACTGATGGGATACTGTTAACTGCGTATAGAGTGTGCAGCTTGCACAGTGGAATGGTGGTTTTTGTGCTGTGAGTTGTTGAAAGTAGTGCATGGACCAGAATTTTAGAAAGTATTTTCATTACTGACAGAAGTTCTGTAGCACAAGAAACAGGGTGATTTGGAAACTAATAAGATGCTACTTAAAGTTTACGCTATTTTCGGCCAAATTTTCTAACTTTCGTCACAAATTTTCCCCTCAACCATGAAATGAAGAATATTGGTTCTTTTCCCCATATTCTCGACCTCACTCCTGGATACTTCTTTCGTATTCTTCCCGAAAAATAAATTTTTCGGTTTCCACTGTTTAGGGATCTTGGTGATCCCCAGAGCCAAGAAGAAGAGGCAAATGCCAGCACCTTCCGGTAACATAACGCTGGCCTGCTTGGCCGTCACATCACTTACTATGAGAGAGTTCTAAAAATTCGAGCACGCACCCGGAAATTTAGAAGTGTATCCAGCTTAAATTGAATATGTGGTGTGATTTCAAGCTTTCAACATGACGTAAATGATATCTTCGTTCCCCTGGGATGGTACGCAGCGTGGATTGGTAGTTACCGACGTTTCGGGACAAACTATTTATCCCATATCTCAGGATCAAGCAGTCCAAGAAGAACAGGTTGTCCCGAAACGTTGGTAACTAACTACCAACCTACCTTGCGTAACATATCAGAAGATTGAATATCTCACCTAAAATTGTGACATTCTGACATGTGACACCTTAGAGTTTAGTAGATAATTAACGACGTTTTGGAGGGAGGCCCTGTCTTAATCATACAAGGTAGAGAAATGTTCCTAATAGCAGAAATATTCTCTTGCAATCTGCAAGGAGGAATTCTGTATAAATGCCAAGCGAATATATTTATGACAGAGACCTATGCCAGTCCTGTCTCGCTGCAGAAAGATGCTGTCTGAGGGGCGTTACACTGACATTGTGTTTCAGACCTGCTGCCCCCTGAGCAACATTGATACACCGCACCGTCAAGCGCTATGAAACCCTTGAATTATATTATCGTATCTACTTCCTTTCAACTCAATCTTCTTTCAATCTTTATCCTTTATTTGCTTTGTTATACGTTGGCCGTGGGTTCAGGATATTCACCTTTTTCCGACTCTTATTTCGACACACACTGTCAAACTGTCGATCTGTGAACAGAAGAGTCTCGCTTGTTATTTGAGTTTCAAGAAAAAACGTTACGACCGTAGGAAAGAGGAAAGTCATGAAAAAAAATAAAAATTCATCAGAATTAAATAAAAAGTTTACACCAAAACTTCATATGATAATAGCACGTCCTCCACCACTGTTGCTGGCTGCACGCAAATTTGCACGTGGCAAATCAAAATATTAGACCGCTGAGATGAATGGACCGAATTAAACGAAAGGAAAGTCCCGGAAATTTCACATGTGTTATCGAGACAGAGGAGCCGGGATAGCTCAGTCGGTATAGCGACTAGCTAAGGGCTGGACGGTCCGGGGATCGAATTCCGGTGGAGGCGAAATTTACCGCACCTGTCCAGGCCGTCTCTGAGATCAACCCAGCCTCCTATACAATGGGTACCTGGTCTTTCTCGGGGGTAAAGCTGCTGGAGCGTGGCGTTGACCACCCACCCCCATCTAGCGCCGAGGTTAAATAAAGAATAGAGCTATACCTCTACTCCCCCTCTGGGCCTTCATGGCCTATTCTTGGGTGACCTTTACCTTTACCTTTTATCTATCAAGAGAAGCACCGTGCGGAGAGGAAACATGTTATTCCTGGGACTGAAACCCCTTAATAGGGTATCCGAAAATAAAATGCGTACATAGAAATGGTGTATGTTGTACCAATTCATGCCTGCCTACAGACTTAAGGCCACAGTGCAATAACCAAATGCCAGACTATCAATGCTTTAATATGCACCTTCCTTTTGAAATGTTGTTCTAAATAAAAATAAACACATTTGTTGTTCATAATGCGTTAGATTTTCCAAATTAACACTTGTCGATATATAAGCAATTTTTGGAAATATTGCATCGAAAATTTTAAAAAATACTCTCGGGTGTAAGCCAATGCAAGGAACAGTTAATTTTTTCGAGAAGTAATTGTAAATAGACTTGTGATATGAGCTCTAAGCGTGCTTGTGCGAAGTTAAATAATAATAGAGCGACTTGCGGACCTTTAGTGAGACTCCGATTGGAGGATTCGTAATAAATCGTAAGTAAATTTGGTAACATTTCTTATAAATTATAAATTGACCCACAAAATTTGTTGAAAAATTACAGATTTTAATAGCCTACATACTATGTGCCACATACATATTTTTCACATAAAAATACTTTAAATAAATTCATTTTGGAGTAAATAAAGTGAATTGGATGCTTGAGCCTGCTTAATCTCCCTCCTGTTCCGAATTTATTAGGAATATACAGTGTTAAGCCTGCATGTGTTTCACTTCGTGTCTTCCACATTGGCAGAACTTTAAACCAGTCTTTGATACTACTAACCACAAATATGTACGCGACTATAAGAATGGATTTAGTTGCATAGTCTTATGGCAGTACAACAGCATGAAATATGTGCAGTGGGATCCTGACAATACTCCATGACAGAGACATGTTTCTGTTGTGCCATGTTTAAGGTGGGCGCTAAAGGCTTACGTTGATTTATTAATGAATAATGTCATGTAAATTTATCACGTCATCCTCATCTTCCATGTAGTCATTACTCAATTTATTTTTTTAATGACTATGTAGACGGAGTTAGGCCAGTCTGTCCTATTATATCCGCAGTGTTTAAGATTTTACTGAAAGTAAAACGTTGGGAGGTTTAAGTGTGTAAAGAGTTTGCATCGTTTAATTGTTAGACGTTCAGGTGACCGTGCATCGTGATAAATTCTTATAATAAAGCCCACTAGATGCACTAATTTCTCAAATTTATTTTTGGAATAAAACTTTACATGTTTCGGACAGTTCTTTTGTCCATCATCAGGAAGTTTTTTCACTGTACACACAGCAATGGTATATGTCACACAGGACCAGGACGTTCCGTCCTGATCCTGCTCGCTAGCTATCAGCAACCCTATATGACATATATCATTGCTGTGTGTACAGTGAAAAAAACCCCTGATGATGGACAGAGGAACTGTTCGAAACATGTAGAGTTTTATTCCAAAAATAAATGTGAGAAATTAGTGTATCTAGTTGGTTTTATTATAAGAATACTTTAATTGTATTTATATCGACCTATGTGCTGGTAAAATCATGTGTCTGTTTTTATTAATAGCTTCAGAAATAATGAACCTAATTAAATAACGAACTTTCCATAAAAAGACTGCTAGGCCAATCTCCTTTGGCTAACAACATTTAGACCATTTACGACCCGTTCCGAGGCAAAAACTTATCCATCGCTTTGTCCCTGTGCGCCAGAGGTTGGAGTGAAATTGGTAAGAGGAAGGAAGGAAACAATAGCTGAGTTGGTGTAGTTGACTGGGCAGGAAAATGAATGCTATGTTGAATTAATAGAGTAATTCGAAAAGAAACCCAGTACTGCCAAAACATTGTGACTAGTACATTTTTTCAACCATTTCATGTTCACGTAATTATCTGTTAATTTCAGCCCTGTTTTAATTTTTACACTTTTATTAATTGCTGCTATTTATCCTGCTATATTTAATAAATAATAAAAATAATAGAGTTTTTACAAGTTTAAAATCTCATTCAAGCCTAATTAACTGAAGCACCTTGTTATTTTCCAATATTACGTAAACTTAACAAGACCCGAAATGTTCTTATAGATTAATAATTCCAATTCTCACGGTCCTGCCAATTTAACTGCAGGCCTCTCTCCCAAACGTGCCGGATGTAAACACATGCGCGTACAACCAAAGCGCAGCCCTTCTACCAAGTTTCAGCTGTTAGACTTTATCTACAAAATCTTTAGACTTAAGAAAAATGTACCGAACCTAAGTTAATTTGTGCGTAGTTCTTCTTTGCGGCGTTTGTTCTAAATATGTTTAGTTCCGATAAATAACTAGCAAGCTACGCTCGTGTTATGCTTAGCTGTATATGCAAAGTTTCGATTAAATTAATCCGATTTTAACAAAAACTGAAATCTCTTAACGAACTCTGGTGAAAATCTCTAATATAGAATTTCGTGAAAATATGTTAATTGTTTCTCGACTTACCGCGTTAAGACAAGAGGGTTGATCTCCGGATATACAGAACAAGAGATAATGAATCCAGTCATTGCATTTTTGAAACATTCTTCTGCGAACCTCCCTAAGGATTACAAGTACAAAATCCTCCTAATGAATATTTTAATTTTTTTTTCGCTAATGCCCTAAAGCCGTTTGGGGTCCCGTGAAGGCAGTTATTTTGATCATCGCCTGTGTTTCAAAGACAATGACTGCTCCAACACCACTTCATCCTACAACTGTAGTGAACATGAAAAGTTGCCGCGTGTGCTGGCTGTTATGTTCAGCACTGTACATGTGTGTAAGAGGTCATTACGCTGGTTGCAGAGACCTGAACCTCATGTCCTCGACACTCCTACATATTTCGTTTGTGTCTGCAGGAGGTGAAGCATACATGCTCAACAGACTGATTTTTGTTCTGGCTCCACTTTATTCTCATTACAGGCATTAATTAACTCTCTCTTCTAAACAGCGAAAGCAATTCTGTATCTGTTCATATAACAGAGTTCTGCAAGAAAGTATTGACAGGCTTTTGGAAGCGAGATTTATTACCGCCATCTCCAGAAGTACTTCCTCCTTGGCGTGGTTGTGAACGTGTCAAATGTCGGAGTGAAGGAACCGAGGATTATCCATTTCAAGTGCCTCATACAGTATATGATTAGCTCGGAGTTTACTTGGCGGTACAGATTGTAACGTTCGCGTCTGCAGATGAACAACCACCTCTCATCACGTCTCATTCGCAGCGGTCATTGCCACAGTTTCTTGGCATTTCAGACCATAAATTGACGATCCCTGCATCCACCAAACCTGCCGTAAACACGGAACTAATATTATTACCCGGCGAAACGCATGTAACATTTAACGTTTAACACGTTTGTGATGTGGAGGAATACTGTTAACCGGAAGTGTCTGGAATGTATGTGACATTTGTACTAATATTTTCATTTTTGTTGCCGTGCAATATTATCAATTTAACCTTAAAATACCAACTAATTGCATTATATTACATTACATTATATATATATGGGTTTAGAGTAAATCAATAATACATATCAAAACTCATAATCGTCTATTATAATTACAGGCATGCCGCCACCACACCAATAATATCAACAAAAATAAGTGAATCTTATGCGTACTGGACCGTGCATCATCTTGATATTTGATTAAAGATTGACCAACTAGATGACACTTGCTTTATTATATATTGCTCAACATGTTTCAGACGTTAATACGTCCATCTTCAGGAGCTAGCGAGTACTTGTTGTGTTGTGTAGGCTGACTTGAGGC
>Ga0131853_10008891_pt1 | contig 18324 bp, 14 predicted proteins | sample TergutLab28metaG_FD_92764 | JGI IMG/M metagenome (GOLD analysis project Ga0131853, IMG submission 92764) | Labiotermes labralis P1 segment gut microbial communities from Petit-Saut dam, French Guiana - Lab288 P1 (version 2) (version 2) | ecosystem: Host-associated > Arthropoda: Insects >... | reverse complement strand
TTTCGTGAAGTTTCGCTAGGCGGGGATGCCGTAGAACTCGGCGGCGTTCCCGGTGAGGACGGCTTCGCGGCCCTCGTCGCCGAGGACGGACAGGAGGGTTTCCGACGCGTCGTCGCCGTGGTCATGCGGGTAGTCGCTGGAGTACATCAGCATGTGCGCGGCGTCCAGCATGTCGGCGAGCTGTGCGACCTCCCGGACCGGCACGCGGCCCGGGATCAGCGCCGGGCTGGTGGTCAGGCGCAGGTGCTCGCGCACGTAGGCCGACGGCTTGTCTCGTACCCACGGGATCTCGCGCCACAGGGCCTTCCAGTCCTTGTCGAACCGCCACAGTAGCGACGGCAGCCAGGCGAAGCCGAGCTCGGCCAGGCCGACCCGCAGGCCGGGGAAGGCGTCGAAGACGCCCTCGGAGACCAGCGACAGCACCTGGTTCGGCGCCAGGATCTGCGAGTTATACAGGTAGTCCTCGTAGTAGGTGGCCGCCGCCCCGGTCGACGTCGGCGCCAGGGCCCAGCCGCCCCACGCGTGCAGGGTGAGCGGCAGGCGGTTGCGGCTGGCCGCGTCGTGGACCGGCCGGTACCGCACGTTGCCCCAGGGGGTCTCGCTGCGGACCGGCAGCAGCACCTGAGCGAACCGGCGGTCGCCTCCGAGGCGGTCGATCTCCTCAGCGGCCGCCTCCGGGTGGAAGACCGGTATCACGATGCTGCCGCGCAGCCGGTCATCCCGGCTGAGGAACTCCTCCCGCAGCCACTCGTTGACCGCCCGGGCCAGGGCGGCCTCGAAGTACGGGTTGCGGGTGCCCTGGAAGGTGGCGACGCAGGTGAGGACGGCGGCACGCGGCCGGTAGGGGTCGAGCAGCTGCGCGCGCAGTTCCTCGTAGGTGTGCGGCGGGAAGCTGCCCGCCGCCCGGGCCTCCCGGCGCGCCGCCATCGGCTCGCTGTCCGGATAGAGACGGTGGCCCACGCCGAGGCGGGCGCTGCGGATGAACTCGTGCCAGTACGGGTCGATGTAGGGCAGCAGGACCCTGATCGACGAGGGCTCGACGTGGACGTCGCAGTCGATGGCGCCGGACTGGATCACGCTCATGCGGGCTCCCGGGTATCGACATCTTTATATATCTGGATTTATATAAATTCATGAGGGTCGTGGTCGGCAAGGTGTCCGAGTTCCAGAACGGGGACCGGAAGATTATCGACATCCACGGAAAGTCCATCGGGGTCTTCCGCGTCGACGACCGGTTCTACGCGCTCCGCAACCGGTGCCCCCACCAGTTCGGCCCGCTGTGCGCCGGGACGCTGGCGCCCCGCGCGGCGTCCGCCGGGCCCGGCGACGTGCGGACGGAACAGGGTCCGCCGCTGCTGGCCTGCCCGTGGCACGGCTGGGAGTACGACCTGGCCACCGGCCAGTCGTTCACAGGCCCGGGACCCGGGAACGTTCCGGCCCTGTCCTACGACGTCAGCGTCGTCCCGGGCCGGCAGGCCGGGCCTTACGTCGCCGAGACCGTTCCGGTGTCGGTCGAGCAGGACTACGTCGTCATCGACGATTCCCCGGTCAGGAGGTAAACAGCATGACCGTCACCGCTCCGGAGACCCGGAAGCGCCGCCGGGCGCGGACGCTCCTGATCGACGTCGACGTGCATCCGACGTTCCTGCCCCGCGACATCCTGCCGCGCCTGCCCGAGCCGTGGCGGACCCGGTACGCGAACGAGACGTCCGGCCGCGCCGAGCGGGGCATCCCCGAGTACCCGCGCTGGCGCGGCGGCGGGTTCCGGGTCGACTCGGCCGCCCCCGCCGGACCTCCCGGCAGCGACATCGGCGTTTTCCGGTCGCAGCTTCTGGAGGAGTACGACACCGACATCGCCATCCTGATCCCGCTCACGTTCGTCCTCGGGGGACCGGCCGAGTACAAGGCGGCCCTGTGCCGGGCGATCAACGACTGGGTCGCCGAGGAATGGCTGGACCGCGACCCGCGCCTGCGGGCCAGCCTCAACGTGCCGTTCGACTCACCCGACCTGGCCGTCGCGGAGATCGGGCGGTTCGCGGGCGACCCCCGGTTCGTCCAGGTCATGATCCGCGGCGACACCCAGAGCGAGTGGGGCGACCGCAAGTACTGGCCGGTCTACGATGCCTGCGAGAAGGCGGGCTTCGTCGCGATGTGCCATGTGGGCGGCGACCCCGGGAACCGGTACCGGGGAACCGGCGCGCCCTCCTACTACGCCGAGCAGCACGCCTGGCTGCACATGCCGGTCGAACGGCTGGCCATGAGCCTGATCTGCGAAGGCGTCTTCGACCGGTTTCCCCGGCTGCGGGTCGCGCTGGTCGAGGCGTGCCTGACCTGGTCCGGGCCACTGCAGTGGGCGATGGACGCGGCCTACGAGATGGCGGGGAACGACGCGCCGTTCCTGCGGAAACGGCCCTCGGAGTACTTCCAGGAGCACTTCTGGCTCAGCACGCAGCCGATCGAGGAACCCGGCAACCCGCGGCACCTGATCCAGTCGATCGAGTTCGCGCGGATGACGGACAAGGTCATGTTCTCCTCCGATTACCCGCACTGGGACTTCGACTCGCCGGCCAAGGCGCTCCCGGCGGCGGTGCCCGCGGACATGCGGTCGAAGATCATGGGCGGGAACGCGGCCGGGCTGTACGAAAAGCGCCTCCGGGCCTGACCGGAAGCACGGTTACCAGATGCGGACCCGGGCCGACGGGTCGAGCCACGAGTCGTCGGCTTCGGTAACGCCGAACGCGTCGTAGAACTCGTCCAGGTTCCGCACGATCTGGTTGCAGCGGAACTCGCACGGGGAGTGCGGGTCGACGGCGAGCAGCCGGACGACTTCGGCGTCCCGGGCTTTGTACCGCCAGATGCGGGCCCAGGACAGGAAGAAGCGCTGGGCGCCGGTCAGGCCGTCGATGACCGGCGCCTCCTTCCCTCCCAGCGATACCTGGTAGGCCTGCCACGCGATGCCGAGGCCGCCGAGATCCCCGATGTTCTCCCCGATCGTCAGCGCGCCGTTCACGCGCTGGCCGGGGGCCTGCGGCGGCTCAAGGCCGTCGTACTGCCCGATCAGCGCCGCGGTCCGCTCGTCGAACGCCTCCCGGTCGGCCGCGGTCCACCAGTCGGTGAGCCGGCCGTCGCCGTCGTACTTCGAGCCCTGGTCGTCGAAGCCGTGACCGATCTCGTGGCCGATGACCGCGCCGATCGCGCCGTAGTTGGCGGCGTCGTCGCGGCCCGGGTCGAAGAACGGGGCCTGCAGGAGCGCCGCCGGGAACACGATCTCGTTCATGCCCGGGCTGTAGTAGGCGTTGACCGTCTGCGGGGTCATGAGCCATTCGTCCCGGTCGACCGGCGCGCCGATCTTGTCCAGCTGACGCTGGGACTCGAAGGCGCTGGCGGCCCGCACGTTGGCCATGAGATCGTCCGGCACGATCGTCAGGCCGGAGTAGTCCCGCCACCGGACCGGGTGGCCGATCTTCGGGGTGAACTTCCCGAGCTTGTCCAGGGCGCGCTGGCGGGTGCCGGTTCCCATCCACCCGAGCGCGGAGATGCTCTGGCGGTAGGCCTCGGTGAGGTTGGCCACCAGGGCGTCCATGCGCTCGGCGGCCCCGGGCGGGAAGTGCCGGGCGACATAGGCCCGGCCGACCGCTTCCCCCATCGCCCGCTCGGCCAGCGAGACCCCGCGCTTCCAGCGTTCCCGCGGCTGCCGGGCACCGGTCAGGACGCGGCCGTAGAAGTCGAAGTCCTCATCGCAGAACGCCTCGGACAGGTAGCCGGCCGCGCCGTGGATGACCTGCCAGCACAGCCAGTCCCGCCACGCCGGAAGGCGCTCGTCGGTTAGCAGCGAGGCCAGCCCCGTGCTGAAGCTCGGCTGGCGGAGCACGACCTCGTCGAAGGAACCGGCGGGCGGGTCCAGAGCCTCCAGCCACCCCCGCAGGTCAGGCCCCTTCGACAGGGCGTCGGCCCAGGTGAACAGGTTGTAGGTCTTCTCCCGGTCGCGGTTGGCGACGCGGTCCCAGTGGTGGGCGGCCACCTCTGTCTCCAGCGCGAGAACCCGCGCCGCCGCCGGCCCGGCGTCCGGCAGCCCGGCCAGTTCGAACATGCGCTGAACGTGCGCGGCGAACGCGTCGCGCACGCCGGCGAACCGCTCCTCGCGGTAGTAGCTCTCGTCCGGCAGTGAGAGCGCGCCCTGCCCGAAGGAGATGACGTAGCGTTCCGGGTTACCGGGATCGGTGCCCACGGCGAGCTGGTACAGGCCCCCGATTCCCAGCCGCTCCAGCCGCCCGAGGGCCGCCAGCAGTTCCGGAACCGAAGCGATGGCCCGCGCCTCCTCCAGCGTTTCCCGGATGGGCTCGGCGCCGAGCCGCTCGGCCCTCCCGGCATCCATGAAGCTGGCGTACAGGTCCCCGAGCTTGCGCTCCTCGCTGCCCCGCGGCGCGGAGACGGCCTCCTCGCAGATCGCGTGCACCGCGTTCTCGGCCTCATCGGCCAGCATCCGGAAGGAGTGATACCGGGCCTGGTCGTCCGGGATCTCGGTCCGCGCCAGCCACCGGCCGTTGACGTGACGGAACAGGTCGTCCTGGGGACGGACGGAGAAGTCGAGGTCGTCGACGGCGATGCCGGAAGGAAGCGTCATGCGCACTAGCGTAGATGGCCCGGCGGGCCGGGCCGGGAAAGGACGGTGGCGCCTGCCCGCGGGACAGGCGCCACCGATCCGTTCGGAATGAAATCGGTTGTGCTACCCGGCTGACGCGGGGGCCGAGGTGGGCTTGTTCTTGTCGAACAGTTCCACGATCTCCTCCACGCCGAGGCCCTTGGTCTCGGGCAGCGAGAAGAAGATGAACGCGATCGCCATGGCGCACAGGGCGGCGAAGCACAGCATGACGCCGCCGAGGCCGATGCCCTTCTGCCAGACGGGGAACACCTCGACCAGCGCGAAGTTGGCGATCCAGTCCACGAACGCGGCGATCGCGGCGGCCTGGCCGCGCACCGCGGTCGGGAACACCTCGCCCTGCAGGGTCCAGCCCGTCCCGCCGACGCCGACGGCGAACGACGAGATGAAACCGCACAGGCCGATCATGATGACCACCATGGAGGTGGTGCCCTGCAGCGCCATCAGGCCGACCGCCGAGATCGCGGCGAAGACGATCATGCCGACGTAGCCGCCGATGGCCAGCTTGCGGCGGCCGAACTTGTCGATCCAGCGGAACCCGAGGTACGTGAACCCGACGTTGAACAGCGTCATGATCGCGGTGACCTCGACCCCGGCCACCGTGGTGGCCACCAGGGACGCGTGCGGGCCGGAGAACGTCGCGCCCAGCAGGTGCGGACCGTAGTACAGCGGCACGTTGATGCCGGTGATCTGCTGGAAGACGAAGAACACGCAGACCACGATCAGGGCCCGCTTCGCGGCCGGGGTCCAGCCGTGGCTGCGTCCCTTCCGGGACGTCTCGGTGGCCTCGATCGCGGCGGCGCCGCTCTTGATGTCCTCCACGCTGACATCGCCCGCGCCGAGCGCGGCGACGGCCTTGGCCACCTCCTCGTACTTGCCCTGGCGCAGCAGCCAGCGGGGAGACTCCGGCATCGAGGTCCGCAGCGCCAGCCCGATCAGGGCGGGCACGGCGCCCAGGCCCAGCACCAGGCGCCAGCCGACGCTGGCGGCGCTGTGCGGGAACGCGGCGAAGATGACCAGCGCCACGAGGTAGGCCACCAGGATGCCGACGGTGATCATCCACTGCTGCAGCATTGACAGGGAACCGCGCTTGTTCTTCGGAGCGAACTCCGCGATGTAGGCGGTGGCGATGGCCGAGTCCGCGCCGACCGCCACGCCGATGAACGTACGGGCGATCAGCAGGACGGCGGCGTCCGGGGTCACGGCGGACAGGATCGCGCCGATCGCGTAGATCGCCGCGTCGACGATCAGCAGCTTCTTGCGGCCGAACCGGTCGGCCAGCGGCCCGCCGAGGATCGCGCCGGCCGCGGCGCCGAGAGACGCGCCGGACACCAGGTACCCCATCGCGAGGCCCTGCAGGTGGTAAGGCACGAAGTTCAGCGCCGACCCGATGTTGGAGGTGTCGTAGCCGAAGAGGAAACCGCCCAGGGTCGCCAGCAGCGTGAGCTGCCAGTACATGGCCGTGGGGGCTTGGGAGTCAAGTGCGGTCAGGACATTGTCGCTGTTCACCGCAGGTCGGGCCATGAAGGGCTCCTTACTGTTGGTGCTCTGCGAACGGTTCTGTTCGGTGTGCACCTGCCCGAGTTTCCCCGCGGTACCCGGCCAGGACGGCACATGAGGAGCCAGGCTAGGGGCGTGTCCTACCGGTTTCTCACGCGGGGTGCGGGAAGTCGGTTTTCCGGGATCGGTGTCAGCGCGCCGACGACAGCGCGGGCAGCCGGTCCGCGTCGCGGACGGCCAGGTCCACGATCTGGTCGACCTGCCGGGACGCCGCGGTGCGGACCACTTCGTCGTACCGGGCTCCGCCGAGGGCGTCCCGCGCCGCGCTGGCCGACTGCTCGGTGAGCGCCTGCATCGCGGGCACGCCGAGGAAGACCGACCCGATCTGCTCCCACAAGGCTCCCGCCGCGCCGATCAGCCACGCGGCCCGCTCGGGCCGTTTCTGGCTGGCGGCGACCAGGGCGGCGACGCCGAGGCCGTGGGCGATCCCCACCGTGTCGCCGAGTTCGTGCTTCATCGCGAGCCCGCGCAGGACCGGGCCGCTGCCCTCGCCGGGCCTGCCCTGCAGGCACAGGGCCAGGCCGGCGAGCCCGTGCAGGTAGCCGCTCGACCATCGCTCGCCGCGCTCGTAGGGCACCCGGGGCAGCGTTCGCTCGCAGTGCAGCAGGCAGCCGGCGGGGTCGCCCGCGAGCAGGCACAGGTACGCCTCGATGATGCCCAGCTGAACCGCCACGTCCGGCTCGTCCGCGCTGGAACCCAGCAGTTTCCGGGCGCTGGCCGCCGCTTCTTTCCCTTCCGCGAGGCGGCCCGCCCCGGCCAGCCCGTGGGCGAGATACGCCAGGCCGCGGGCCCGGAGCAGGCGCTCGCCCGGGCCGTCCGCCAGCGCCATGCCGGCCTCGGCGTCGGCGATCGAGGACTGGGCGTCTCCCTGGTTGTAGGACAGATAGCTCCGCGTGATGAGCGCCCTGGCCCGGGCCGGGGCGGGCTCCGCGGCGTGCTCGAGGCCCCGGGTCAGCCAGTATTTTCCCTCGTCCAGACGGCCGGAGATCAGCCAGTACCAGAACAGGCCGGCCGGCAGCCGGAGGGCCGGATGACCCGAGTCCCCGGCTTCCGCCACGGCACCGGCGTGCTTGAGGGCCGTCCGGATGTCGGGGTGCTCGGCGCGGAGGGCCTGGTACCGGGGGACCTGATGTTCCAGGGGGCTGGCGGAAAGCTCGTCCGCGAGGCCGAGGTAACGGTGCAGGTGCCGGGCCCGCGCCCGGGATCCGGCTCCGGAGGCGGCCAGGCGCTCGGTGCCGTACTCGCGGATGCTGTCCAGCATTCCGTAGCGGGAGACGCCATCGCCGCCCCGGGAGGCCACGGACTTGTCGACCAGCCCGATGAGCGCGTTCATCACGGAGTCGCCGCTGAGCCCGGCACCGGAGCAGACCTGCGTGATCGTGTCCGCGCTGACCGGACCGGAGAACACCGACAGGCGCTCCCAGAGGACCCGCTCCGCCGGGGCGCACAGCTCGTAGCTCCAGCCGATGGCGTCGCGCAGGGTCTGATGGCGTCCCGTGACGCCGGGCTGGCGGCCGGTGAGATCGAGGAAACGCTCGTTCATCCGGTCGGCCAGCCCGGCGAGGGAGACCTCCCGCAGCTGGACCGCGGCGAGCTCGATGGCGAGGGGGATGCCGTCCAGATGGCGGCAGAGCCGGGCGGCGTCCGGCCGGGTAGCGTCGGTGATCGCGAAACCCGGGGCCGCGGCGGAGGCCCGCTGGGCGAACAGTTCCAGCGCGTCGCCGGGCGCCCCGGAGCCGGAGCCGGGCCCGGGAACCGCGAAGGGAGCCAGGGGATATTCGTGCTCGCCCGCGACGAACAGGGGCTCGCGGCTGGTGGCGAGGATGGTCACGTTCCCGGTCCGGGTCAGGACGGCCTCGGCGAACAGGGCGCAGGCCTCGATGAGGTGCTCGCAGGTGTCCAGGATGAGCATCACCTGGCGCCCGGCCAGGTAGTCCAGGACCTGGTCCAGGCGGGGCCGGGGATCCTGTTCCGGCAGCGCCAGTGCCGCGGCGACGGTGTTCGCCAGCAGCTGCGGATCGTGCAGCCGGGACAGCTCGACGAGCCGGACGCCGTCGGGAAACGAGGCTTCGGCGGCCGCGGCGGCGCGTCGCGCCAGCCGGGTCTTGCCGACACCCCCCGCTCCGGTGACGGTCACCAGCCGGGCGCTTTTCAGCGCGTCGCCGACGCCGGACAGTTCCGCGGCACGGCCGACGAAGGTGGTCTGCTCCTCCGGAAGCTCGGAGGGCGGCCGCCGGGCCGTTTCGCGTGACATGGTGTCCTCACGCCGTCGATTGAGTTAGCGCATAGCTTAGTACGCGGTCATGTCATCGGGGAATGTGAATACGGAGATAATCCCCGTTTCGGCGGGCCGTCGGCCTCGGGCCCGCCCGGGGGCAGCGCGGGCAGCCGGTCGGCGTCCTGGACGGCCACGTCGATGACCTGGTCGAGGTGGCGGGACGCGCCGTCGCGGACCAGGGCGTCGTACCTCGTGTCGCCCAGCGCGGCCCGGGCGTCGGCGGCCGCCTGCCCGGCGAACTCCTGCATGACGTCCACGCCGATGAACACGGACCCGAACTTGTCCCACAGGGTGTCGGCCGCGCCGGTGAGCCAGGCGGCCCGCTCATGGCGCTTCTGGGCCCCGGCCACCAGGGCCGCGGCGCCGAGGCAGTGGGCGAGCCCGGCCGCGTCGCCGAGTTCCTGCTTCAGGGCGAGGGCGCGGAGGGCGGCCCGGTTGCCCTCGTCGGCCTGGCCGAGCAGGCACAGCGCGAAACCGACGATGCCGTACAGGTAGCCGCTTCCCCACCGTTCTCCGGCGTCGCCGGGGATGAGGCGGAGCGTGAGCTCGCAGACGTCGAGGCTGCCCTCGGGATCCCCGGTGAGCAGGCTTAGGTAGGCCTGCACGGTGCCGAGCATGACCGGCAGGTCCGCGTCCTCGTCGCCGACGTCGTGGCCGAGCTGCTTCCCGGCCGCCGCCGCGGTCCGCTTCGCTTCCTCCAGCTGGTTGGCCGACAGCTGGATGTAGGCGAGGTGGGCCCGCGCGCGGGCTCCGAGCCGCCGGTCGCCGAGGTCGTCGGCGATCGAGATCGCCGCGTCGCTGTCGGCGAGCCCGTCGGAGACGTTGCCGAGATAGGCGGTCGAGTAGCCTCGGGCGATCAGGGCGGCCGCCCGTTCCGGCCCCGGAGCCGGGGCGTGTTCCAGCCCCCGGGTCAGCCAGTAGCGGGCCTCGGCGTTAAGCCCGGAGATCGCCCAGAACCAGGCCAGCTTCGCGGGCAGCTGGACGGCCGGGTGCATCCGGCCCGGCGCGTCGGGCACGGTGTTGGCGTATTCGAGGGCGGCGCGGATGTCGTTGTGCTCCTCCCGCAGCGCCCGGTGCGTGCGGACCTGGTCCCGGAGGGGGCGGGCGGCGAGCTCGTTCGCCAGGCCGAGGTAGCGGCGCAGGTGCCGGGCCCGGACCCGGGGCTGGGCGCCGGACGCGGAAAGCCGCTCCGCGCCGTACTCGCGGATGGTGTCGAGCACGCGGTACCGGGAGACAACGTCGCCGGTGCGGGTGATGACGGACTTGTCGGCCAGGCCGATCAGCGTGTCCATGACGGCCCCGGCGGGCAGGCCCGGCCCGGCGCACACCTGCGTGATGGCGTCGGCGGTGGCCGGGCCCGCGAAGACCGACAGGCGGTCCCAGAGGACCTTTTCCGCGGGGGTGCACAGGTCGTAGCTCCAGTCGACGGAGCGGCGCAGCGTGTGGTGGCGGCCGGCGGAGTCCGGGCGGGAGCCGGGCAGGTCGAGGAAGCGGCGTTCCATCCGCCGGGTCAGCTCGGCGAGGGAGACCTCCCGCAGCTGGACGGCGGCGAGCTCGATGGCGAGGGGGATGCCGTCCAGGTGGCGGCAGAGCCGGGCCATCGCGGCGCGGCTGTCGTCGCAGGACGACAGCCCCGGGGCCGCGGCGGCGGCCCGCTGCGCGAACAGTTCCACCGCGTCGCCGTCAGGGGCGCCGGCGCCGACGGTCAGCGGGGACAGCGCGTACTCGTGCTCGCCCGCGACGAACAGGGGCTCGCGGCTGGTGGCGAGGATGGTCACGTTCTCGGTCCGGGTCAGGACGGCCTCGGCGAACAGGGCGCAGGCCTCGACGAGGTGCTCGCAGGTGTCCAGGATCAGCAGCAGCCCGGCGTCGTGGAGGTAGTCCAGGACCTGTTCCAGGCGGGGCCGGGGGTCGTGCTCGGGCAGTTCCAGCACGGCGGCGATGGTGTTGGGCAGCAGTTCCGGGTCCCGCAGTCCGGACAGCTCGGTGAGGCGGACGCCGTCGGGGAACGAGGATTCCGCGGCGGCCGCGGCCCGCAGGGCCAGCCGGGTCTTCCCGACGCCGCCGGTCCCGGTGACGGTCACCAGCCGGGCTTCTTTCAGCATCACGGCGAGCCGGTCGAGTTCCGCGGCCCGGCCGATGAAAGTGGTGTGCTCCCGGGGAAGCCAGGAAGCCGGCCGGTGGGCCGTGGGGCGCGGCATTGTGTCCTCGCGGTGTCGAGAGGCTGGACGGTGCCAGTAGCGTACAACGCAATTGCGTGAATGCCGATGTTACTAGCCGGTAAGCCCTACAGGATAAAGAAAACCGCTTTCCCGTCGGCGGTGCGATAGGAGCCCCAGCTGTCGGCGAGAGAGTCGACCAGGAAAAGGCCGCGGCCCCCCTCGGCGCAGTCCGAGGCGCCGGTCAGCACGGGGGGCTCGGGCGAGGCGTCGTGGACGTCCACCCGCAGGCGCCCGCCGGAGCCGCGGATCGCCAGCGTGACCCGGCGCGGCCCGTCCGGCGCCCGCTCATCGTGCGTGACGGCGTTGGTGACCAGCTCGCTGACCAGCAGCGCGGCGACGTCGAGGTCGACCGGCAGCCGCCAGTACCGGACGGCCGCCCGGACCTGGCGCCGGGCCTCGGACGCCGCCCGCGGGTCGGCGGGAAGCTGGGCACGGTGGTCCCGGGGCGGGGAAGGGGACTCTTGGGTCGGACGGATCGCCATCACGGTCACGGGTGTTCCTTTACGCGCTCGCGCCGAGCCGCCGGGGACAGAGTTCCGCTGCCGGACTGCTCCCTGCAACTTTCATGGAAATGCTCATGCAAGTTGCATACCCGGACATCGGTCAGTTTACGTAAATCCCCTGGTCTCAAATATGTGACAAAACAGACATCACTCCATCTCGGTCTCGCGCTGTTGCCAAATCGCCCGCCCGGCAAGATCCTTGACCGGTGCCAGGAGTGTCAGAACAGCAGTGTCATAACAGCAAGGAGAAGGCCCGATGACCACCGAACCGCCGGGCCTGGATCTCGGCCGGCTCGCGGGCTGGCTGCCCAGCGTGATCCCGTCGGCGAAGACCGCCGGCGCCGGGGCGGGCCTGAAGGCCGCCCTCATCGCCGGCGGCAAGTCCAACCTCACCTACGAGGTCACCGACGGCGCCGCCACGTGGATCCTGCGGCGCCCGCCGCTCGGCCACGTCCTCGCCACCGCCCACGACATGGGCCGCGAGTACCGGGTCATGTCCGCGCTGAAGGACACGCCCGTCCCGGTCCCTCAGATGTACGGGCTGTGCGCCGATTCCGACGTGCTGGGCGCGCCCTTCTACCTGATGGAGCGGGTCGAGGGCACCCCCTACCGCCAGGCCGCCCAGCTGGAGCCCCTGGGCCCGGAACGGACCCGGGCCATCGCCGTCGGCATGGTCGACACCCTCGCCGCGCTCCACCAGGTGGACCCGGCCAGCGTCGGCCTGGGCGACTTCGGCAAGCCCGACGGCTTCCTGGCCCGGCAGGTCAGCCGGTGGAAGAAGCAGCTGGACGCGTCGGCGACCCGTGACCTGCCCGCGGCCGCGGAACTCCACCGGCGGCTCGCCGCGGACGTACCCGAGCAGTCCCAGTCCGGGATCGTGCACGGCGACTACCGCCTCGACAACATCCTCGTGGGCCCCGGCGACACCCTGAACGCCGTCATCGACTGGGAGATGGCGACCCTGGGCGACCCGCTCACCGACCTGGCCCTGATGCTGGTCTACCACCGCCTGGCCGAGCAGCTGTCCGGCGCGGTCGCCGACGCCTCCGCCGCCCCCGGCTTCCCGTCCGAACGCGAGATCATCGAGCGGTACGGGCGCTCCAGCGACCGCGACCTGTCCCGGTTCGGCTTCTACCTCGGCCTCGCCTCCTACAAGCTGGCCGCGATCCTGGAAGGCATCCACTACCGGTACCTGCACGGCCAGACCGTCGGCCCGGGCTTCGAGAACATCGGCCCGGCCATCTTCCCCCTGCTGGACGCGGGCATCGACGCCCTGAAGGAGTACAGCTGATATGGACTTCGAGTTCGACGAGCGCACCAGGCAGCTCCGCGAGGAGCTGCTCGCGTTCATGGACAGCCACATCTACCCGAACGAAAAGGTTTTCCACGAGCAGCTGGAGAACCTGGACCAAACCTGGGCCTGGGACTCGGTGCCGGTCCTGGCTGAGATCCGGGCCGAGGCGCGCAAGCGGGGCCTGTGGAACCTGTTCCTCCCGGGCGAGCAGGGCGCGGGCCTGACCAACCTGCAGTACGCGCCCCTGGCCGAGATCACCGGCCGCAGCGGCCACCTCGCGCCCGCGGCCCTGAACTGCTCCGCGCCCGACACCGGCAACATGGAGCTGCTGAACCAGTTCGGCGACGAGCAGCAGAAGAAGGACTGGCTCGAGCCCCTGCTGAAGGCCGAGATCCGCTCCTCCTTCGCCATGACCGAACCGGACGTCGCCTCCTCCGACGCCACCAACATCGCCACGTCCATCGTCCGTGACGGCGACGAGTACGTCATCAACGGCCGCAAGTGGTGGATCACCGGCGCCCTCAACCCCAACTCGAAGATCTTCATCGTGATGGGCAAGACCGACCCGAGCGCCGAACGGCACCGGCAGCAGTCCCAGATCCTGGTTCCCCGCGACACCCCCGGGCTCACGGTCAAGCGCGGCATGCACGTCTTCGGCTACGACGACCACGACCACGGCGGCCACGCCGAGCTGCTCTTCGACAACGTCCGGGTCCCGGCGTCGAACCTGATCGCGGGGGAGGGGGAGGGCTTCGCCATCGCCCAGGCCCGCCTCGGCCCCGGCCGCATCCACCACTGCATGCGCTCCATCGGCGTCGCCGAGCGCGCGATCGAGCTGATGTGCACCCGGGCCTCGGAACGGGTCGCGCGGGGCAAGCCGCTGTCGGACCAGGGCGTGATCCGCGACTGGATCGCCGAGTCCCGGGTCCGGATCGAGCAGCTGCGCCTGCTGGTCCTGAAGACCGCCTGGCTCATGGACACGGTCGGCAACAAGGCGGCCCACGGCGAGATCCAGGCCATCAAGATCGCCACCCCGGCGGCCGTGCAGTGGATCCTCGACAAGGCCATCCAGACCCACGGCGCGGGCGGCCTGTCCCAGGACTTCCCCCTGGCGGCCGCCTACGCCGGCATCCGCACCCTGCGCTTCGCCGACGGCCCCGACGAGGTCCACAAGAACGGCCTCGCCAGCCGCGAGCTCCGCAAGCACGCCAAAATCCGCTAATACCGAACGGATCTCCGCTTACTCCCCGGCCGCGCCTCAGCCGGCCGTGGAGGCGGGGCCGAAGTACACCAGCCAGATCCCGAAGCCCAGGAGGAACAGGAACACGGGCGCGGACATGATGAGGGCCACGCCCATGGCCTTGCCGTGCCGCTGGGGCTCGTGGCCGGACGCCTTGAGGTAGGCGAAGCGGGCGCGGTAGTTCGGCGGGTAGAACCAGTGCCACCACCAGCGCTCCGTGTCCCCGGCCGCGAGCTGGTTCTCGATCGACATGAGCTGGAAGGTGTCGGCGACCGGGTCGAAGGCCCACTTGGCCGCGAGACCGGCGACGACGCCGATGAGGGTCAGCTGCCAGGAGTCCTTGCCCAGCCACTCCGTCAGCCACGTGCTGCCGGAGACGAACCCGATCCGCAGGACGGCCGGGAAGACCTTGGCGAAGAACGCGATGAGGGCCGCGGCGACCGCGGTGCCGATGGCCAGCACCGCGAACGGGCTGAGGACGATCCGCAGCGTCGAGGCGCGCGGGCGCGGGTTCTCCTTGAACCCGATGGTCAGCGACCGGACCAGCAGGATCCCGATGAGGCCGATCAGGACGTGGCGGGTGTCATGCCTTGCGTCGACCCACCACAGCGGCGCGGACGGCGAGGCGAACCAGTGCTGGCCCAGCAGGTTCTGGATATGCACGGGCAGCCGGTCCCACGTGTCCTTCAGGTACCACAAGGTGGTGACGGTGGAGCGGTAGCGGACCTGGTAGGAGACCTGGGTGATGAGGAAGTAGATGCTTGACCCGACCGGGCTGGCGATCTGGGACAGGGCGAGGCCCCACACGATCATGACCAGTCTCTGGGCGCCGGTGAGCTTGTACTTGTTCCACAGAAGCTCCCGCGGGTACAGACGCCGCAGCCCCCGGCGGATACTGTCGGTACGGTTCACGCGTTATGTATATCGTCGGATTTTTGCGATATGACGCCGTACGCGTATCGATTCGGGTGACACCCGGTGAAGAAGTGACGCGCGACGCGCATCCGGCGACAGTTCGCCACGGAAAGAACACGAAAGGCGACTCGCTGGCCACCGGGACCCCGTTACCGGTCGTACCGCTCGTACCGCTCGCGCCCGGCTGGCCGGTGCGGGCCACGGCCGGCAGGCCAGCGCGACCCGGTGGAACGGCAGCCGCAATCTGTTGCCATTTAATTAGCGATTTAATTTGAAATTAAAATGGCCTGAATGGCAAGAATTGTATACTTTCCTGGTGGTGCGTAAAATGGCATGATCTGCCATTCTCGGGTGGTACGGTCTGGCTCATGGGGAATCCAGGAGCACAGCATGAGCTGGCCTGCACGCTGGTGCAGAGGTATCCGTACCTGGCGCTGCGGTTGGGGGAAGTCGCGGGAGTGAAGGTCCCGGATTCCCTGCTGGCGGTGGCCGGGTCGAATTCGCATCAGCTGCCGGACCGGCCGCCGCTGGACGGGGACGGGACGATTCGCTTTCTGCGAGAGGGGAAGCCGGCTTTCTTCGCGCAGGTCGAGGTTCAGCAGAAGCACACCGACGACAAATACGCGACGCTGCGCGCATACCACGGGAGCGAGGTCAGCAAGGCCCAGGTCGGGGGACACATGTTCGTGGTGTCACCCAAGCCCGCCGAGGCGGCGAAGTTCCGCCGCAGTGAGTCCCGGCGCGGAGAAGAATATGCCTACCGGGGCTCCTACCTGTCCCGTGCCGACCTTGAGCCGCTGGCGGGCGACGGGCAGTCGTTCGAGGAGCGATGCTTCGCCCTCGGCATGACCGACTTCTCGCAGGGGGTGCCGACCGCCGCGGTCGCCATGCTCCGCGAGGCAGCGGAGACCGACATCACCATTGCGAACCTGTTCTTCCGTACAATCACCGAGGAGGTATCTGACGTGGCCATGATGGAGGCCGTCATGCAGGACGACATCCTTGAAAAGCTTCGGGGGCTGAAGGCCTGGCGCGACTACGAGGAACGCGTCGAGAAGCGTGGCGAGGCGAGGGCTGAGGCCAAGGCCGAGGCGAGGGCCGAAGTGGCCGAGCGTGCCGCGCAGGCGCGGGCCGAGGCGGCTGAGCTTGCCGCGCGGGCCGACGCCTTGACGCAGTTTTTCTTCATGCGGGGTGACAAGCCGTCGGTCCATGCGCTGGACCGGATCGGCGCCTGCTCCGACGCCGGCCAGTTGAATCTCTGGCTGCGGCGGGCGTACGCGGGAGAGACGGCGGCGGAGATTTTCCCAGAGCCAGAAGCGTAAGGGGCGGGCCCGCTGCGATGCGGGGCGGTCTTCATCTATAACGGTCGCGGGGGACTGCCTGCCCGTGGTCCGCTGGACCGGTGGGAAGTGCGATTGTCGCTGTGGCTGGGACCATCCTGGGGGCTGTCCTGACGTATGTGTTCCAGGAACGGTCCGCGCGGCGGGCGGAGGCGGCCGTGTTCCGGCGGGAATTGCGAACCGAGCGCAGGAGCGTCTACAGCGCGTTTCTGACCGCGCTGGCCGAGTGGCGGCGCGGACTCTTCGACTGGTGCAACCGCCGCTGGGAAGACCCGGACAGCGACGTGACATTCCAGGCCCGGGTCGAGGCCTACCGGCTCCGGGGCCTGGCCCAGGCCGCCCTCTCCGAGGTCGAACTTCTCACGCGCGACTCGGACCTGGCGGCGGCTGCGAGGAGCGCACAGGACCTGACCGCCCTGATCCGCCGCGCCGACGACAGTGCCGACCTGGGGGCGAAGGACGCCGCGGCGAAAACGGCGGTCCGCCACTTCATCACCCTGGCCTCCGCCGAAGTCCAGGCCGGGCAGCCCCGCGTACCCGGTCGCCGCCCGCCGTCAGAGTCGGCGCCCCGTGGGATGGCTGACGCTGGCGGGCCCGGGGAGAGGCTTCCCTCAGTGATTACTGGCGAGTAACATCAGTCTCGCCGGAGTGCCAGAGACTCCGGGACCTCCCGATCCGCGCCGCGGCGGCGCCGCGGCCGACCTGAAAGACGTGTGTCCATGACCGAGCGCGTGGTTGTCTCCCGGCGGCGCGTGGATGCTCATCGCGATGCAGGAGATGAACCTGACGCCCGGATCCCCGTCCGGGCTGATGCGGATGTAGGGCGCCGGGCCTGGTCCCGCACCCGCCTCACCGGTATCCATCCTGGCAGGGTTTCTTCCGAAGCGTTACAATTGTCTCCTTGCTCGCACAGGTATTTGCAGGATTCTGCAGTACATGCAAACCGGGCAGGCTGGAGCACCCGCCGCCCGGTTATGCGGAAAGGAACACGTGCGGACGATTCCAGCCCTCAGCGGGCCGATGACCAACATGCTCGGAGCCGGACAGCCCGGGGGAACGGCGATGAAGCGCGCCCTGGCCGGCGCGGCCGCCCTCGCCGCGGCCGGGGCCGCGGCCGCCTGGTGGTGGTACGAGGCCGCCCCGTACCCGTACTCGCACCGCTGGATGCTCAACCGGCAGGTCCCGTTCCTGACCAACCGGCGCATCGACGCGCTGCTCGCCGCCCGTCCCGGGGAGCGCATCCTCGAGATCGGGTGCGGCACCGGCCTGCAGACCCTGAACGTCGCCGCCCAGGTAGGGGAGCAGGGGCGCCTGGACATCGTCGACGTCCAGCAGCAGATGCTTGACCACGTCATGGAGCAGGCGAAGGAACGCGAGATGACGCAGGTCGTCCCCAGCCTGGCCGACGCGACCGCGCTGCCGTTCGAGGACAACAGCTTCGACGCCGCCTACATCATCACGGCCCTCGGCGAGATCCCCGACTCGGCGGCGACCGTGCGGGAACTCGGGCGCGTGCTCAAGCCCGGCGGGCGCCTGGTCGTGGGCGAGTGCTTCGAACGGCACTTCGTGTCGTACGTGACGCTGCTGCACTACGCGAACGACGCCGGGCTGGCCCCCACGGTCACGCTCGGCCCGCCCGCGGCCTACCTCGCCCAGTTCCGGGCCCGGTAGCCAGGCCGCGGGTTCCGGGCGGTCGCGCCCGGAACCGCTGATGCCGCTGTCGCTCAGGCTTGCCCCTCGCGGACGCTCTTCTCGATCCGCTGGCCGACATCGGGGTCGATCTTCTTCCAGTACTCGAAGGCGCGCTGCAGCACCGGCTCGGTGACGCCGTCGAGCAGGTGCCCGGCGACGTTGGAGACGAGCCGGCCGCGGGCCGCGTCGTCCATGACCTCCCGGACCATGGTGCCGGGCTGCCCCCAGTCATCGTCGTCGCGGCGCAGTTCCTGGGCCGAGCGGACCATGTCGCCGTCCAGGTGCCACAGCGGCTCGCCGGCCAGCGACGGGTCGGCCTCCGGGCCGCCCTTGGAGTTCGGCCAGTACACCGGGTCGGACACGTTGACCGTGCGCCCGACGCCGTCCTTGGTGTAGCTGTGGACCGGCGACTTGGGCGCGTTGACCGGGACCTGCTTGTAGTTCACGCCGAGCCGGGCCCGGTGCGCGTCGGCGTAGGAGAACCCGCGGGCCATGAGCATCTTGTCCGGCGACAGCCCGGTGCCGGCCACCCGGTTGTTCGGCTCGAACGCGGCCTGCTCGATCTCGGTGTGCATGTCGGCCGGGTTCCGGTCCAGGGTCAGCCGGCCGACCTCGTGTAG
>Ga0131853_10008890_pt1 | contig 18324 bp, 8 predicted proteins | sample TergutLab28metaG_FD_92764 | JGI IMG/M metagenome (GOLD analysis project Ga0131853, IMG submission 92764) | Labiotermes labralis P1 segment gut microbial communities from Petit-Saut dam, French Guiana - Lab288 P1 (version 2) (version 2) | ecosystem: Host-associated > Arthropoda: Insects >... | reverse complement strand
ACTATGTGCACACTACTTCTTAGTATATTTATTTCAACTTCTGTACATGTTTCGGGCAACAATGTGCACATCATCGGGAGAATTTACTTTATCTATGCGACACTGGTGTTTTTCACTGTGTATGGGCAGCTGTCTGGTCTCCAGACCAGACAGTTGCCCATACACAGTGAAAAATACCAGTGTCGCATAGACACATTAAGTTCTCCTGATAATGGGCACATAGTTGCCCGAAACATGTACAGAATTTTAAACAAATATACTAAGAAGTAGTGTGCACCTAGTTGGCTTCATTTGAAAAATTATATATATATATATATACGTCTTTGTATATCAGTATTCCTTGAAGATGGCTACAAGTAACAGCCGAGACATGGTAACAGTAGTCCCTTCAATATGGCAGTAAGTACGTGCAACTTCCTACACCTGTCTGATAACAAACTCATTAACATAAATCTATAGAACGGAAGATGTACCACACCAAGATCAAAATACCAATCCAATCTTAGAGGAGAGGATATTTCTTCACCGTGAAGAATGAAGCAATAATTTGCTCTGAAAGTTTGGTAAATTTCTATCAGACTAAATGCCGTCGCATTCCAGAAGCCAGTTACGTTCGTAGCCAGCTCCACGGAAACCTGAAATCTTGCTCTTTCACGAAGATTGTTGACTGTACTGACTTCATGTGCCAGGGAAAGTAGATCCATCACTGCCTTTCAGAGTTGAAATCCTGTTTGTGAGAAATCGTTGAAATAAAGTCCCAGATCATTTAAGCTAAACTGACTGCAGGATAATTCTGTATCTCAGCAACTGTTTTCTTTGCACAAACTTCCATGGCGCTTGACAAATTGAGACAAGTCGCACTAAGCAGATAAATTCCATTCTTTTAGTCCCTTTCAGAATAATGTTTCCTTCCTCGTTACGTCACTCAAACACATATAATCCGCTGCGCTATAGATATAGATAAACCTCCGTACTAGGAGAAACGCAGCCACAAAGGGTCTACAATTTTTTGACTCTGATAAATATCTTCCAACCACGATAATCTCATTACACACAAATTAAATGTGGTTTAAAAATGGTACACGAGGTTATTCCAATTCGCTTTGACGAGAGGAATTTAGAAAAAAAATTGCGGCTGTCTTTTTTATATAAAATGAGATTTGGCTTGGGAAATATAAACGCGAAAATGTTCGAATCTCTGGGGAACAAAGGGCGTGGTTATATTTGGTACGGCTGGTCTCGGTTGGGTAAGAAAAGCCAGGTAAGCGTAGCCGACATAGCGACTACGCTACCGTCTGGATGGACGTCGAACCTTCGTTTGAATTCCAACAGCAGCAAAACAATTGTCTTTCAACCGAAACGCCCATATCGGCTCTGTACCCACCCACCCTCCTGCTAAATAAAAACTGGGGGACCCTTCATTCTGCTGTAAAGCTTACAGGTGCAGACAGACGTCCATCCAGTGACGACGTTAAGAAATAATGGAGCTAATCCGCGCTCCTTAATTTTTTATGACGTGGACAAGGGCTGTCTTCACTTTTATGCTCTGAATAAAGCAAACGTGTGCTATTAACACAATAGTATGGTCCCAAGGACAACACGAGCGTAGGTATTAGGAATGGTAGGTTCATTATAGATATAAGACAGGCAATGGAAGTATAATGAAACATCGAGGAGCATTCGTGCGACCATTTTTGCTGTGGAAAAGCAATAAGTATTATATATTCTGAGTGTGCTTTTTTATTCCTCGGTATCCAGTACTCAGTGCTCATGCTCCATATTGTTATTTGTGTCCTGTCCGGCTGTACCATACTTTCCCATATTATCGCATAAACGGCACGATTTTCGGAAAAAAAAACTTTTGAGCGTAAAATATGTGTCTTGATTTTTCTTTAAAACTTTTGCCCGAAAGATTTCTCATTATAAGGCGTATTCAGCGAGATATGGTCAAAATTGTCTACTGGTCTGCACGTAAATTACCCGTTATTCTTGACAGGTTTTAGTGAAACCCGAATTTTCTACACAGATTTGACGTTCATAGGGCCGTGCATCGTAATATTATTCCTGTAGTAAACCAACCAGATGCACCACTGCATCAAATTTATTTATTTTAGAATGACACTCTACATGTTTCGGACGGTCTTTCCCTCCATCATCAGGAGTACAAGACCGTACATACAGCAACAGGCATGTGTCAAACAGATACTGCTGACTGCCTTTTGCTGTATGTACGGTCTTGTACTCCTGATGATGGAGGGAAAGACCGTCCGAAACATGTAGAGTGCCATTCTAAAATAAATAAATTTGATACAGTGGTGCATCTGGTTGGTTTTACTATAGGAATTCCTACAGAGATTTTTTTAAATATAAATATTCAAAAGTGAAATCTCACGAAAACCCTTGCAGTGCGAGTGTAGTTGTTCAATGCGGACAGACGGATGGACAGACGGAAAGACGGATATGACGAGTCGCTTTTCGCAGTTTTGCGAACACACCTAAATGGGCAATAAAAGTTGACAAGGAGACAACGAAGGCAGAAAATACAAACCTACTTCATATTTGAATGGAAGCATCACGATGTGCTTGTAACGTTACATAACATTAAATACTGTACGTCAGCACAATCACTTTATTACTCAAGGTAATTACAAGGCTTCATGTTTCGACTATAGATTAGTCATCCTCAGGCCCATTTTGTCAATTGTGTCACAAGATGCTACGCATTGCAGAGCATCTTGTGACACAATTGACAAAATAGGCCTGAGGATGACTAATCTATAGCCGAAACATTTAGCCTTGTAATTACCTTGAGTAATAAAGTGATTGTGTTGACGTACACTATTTAATATTATACTACTTCATATTGGATGAATTTCTGTTCAAATATTATTATTATTATTATTATTATTATTACTACTATTATTGCTTCATTTCATTTTTTACTAACTTAGTATAGTATAGACTTTGTGTGTGTTAAATTTGCCAGGCATAATATTGATTTTCGCATTATTGTCAGGTTTGTAATTCTTGACCTACAGCCAAGTGCTGAAAACATCATGACGCGTACGAAATTTCGTATTTTTCCTTCTAATGGTTTCTCACTTATCGCCAGTTACCCTATAACTAAACAATTTTCCACGCGTCTTGTGTGTTGTTATTCTACAGTTCACGTAAGCACGAATCCAGTAAAATTTTCACATTTATGATACCACCATATCACGTTTTCGAAGAAAATGTCACTAACTTCGCTCCCGTCTCGTAAATTCGCCCTGCTCCTGTTGCCAGTACAAACGGTAGGCAATACAATTATGGCGTTAAGTTGTTCACTAAGTCACTGTTGCTCAACCTTTGTGAGACCGCGGCACGGTAAATTCTTTTTTCATAAGACGAGGGCCCGGTCCCAACAGATTACTCGTCAGTGTCTTTCCAAATTTAAGTTCATACATTAAACTAACATAAGTATTAGTAATTAATTGTGGCATAATTATAAAGAGTATTAGTTCACTTATGTATACGGTGTGGCATGTTGACAAATATAAAATTACATTTAAATTAGTTATCAGTCACTGTGCTAATGAAATCTTGTAGCATGTTGTAGTTTCCTCACGCCAGCATATGCGTCTGAGTTTTCCGACACATTCATGAATATTTTTCTCCTCAGAATATTTCCACTATAAAACATTTATTCATGAAAATTGCTCAAAAACTAAAATGACAAATTCCAGGAGAACCTCTCGCGGCCCGGTATAATTGATGCCAGGGACCGGTACCGGGCCGCGGCTCGTCGGTTGAGAAACACTGCTCTAAGTGACCTTGCACATTTCCTTGAAAATCCGTAAATTTGTTTAAAGTAGAAATAGGAGGAGGCAGCGGAAGTCTCACAATCGCGCACCAGATATCACGGTTAGGTCTGAACTCTGCTACCTTCCGTCTATAAAGACGAAATTCTCTACAGCTTATGTTTTATGCACTGCTGTCCGCTGCAGCCTACTTTAAAGGCATCTGGGAGGGTGAAGTTATTTTTTTCTGTCCAGAAAATGTTCTGAGCAAGAATTCCATTACAGGAAGTTTTAGGTCGAATAAAATGTTTCACTTTACAAAAAATACATCCCCATATAAGGGAGTATGAATTAACATTTAATGCCGTGCTGGCTAGGAAGTGGGCTGCAGTGAATTACGCACGAGGTTCTTTTACACACGATGCAGTAATAAAAGGTAAGTACGGGGAGATTTTAAACTTTCAGATGTAGGATTATCAAAATTATTCTGTGTCTCATTAAGTGAAAGACGAGTTTGCACGGCCAGACTTAATAATAAGGTCTATACAAGATGCCGCAAAAACCACTTCACATTCTGTTTTAACGTGCTCTTTCTAGTGTTGAGTGAGGGCCATTCTACATAGTAGATCCACATTTCTCAAACTTTTATCGGCGGAGGACGGCCCAAAATCATTTTTCTTATTCCGATGAAATCGGTCACAAGACAAAAAAATCTGACAGGGGGGACCGTAAATCAATTGCCGCTAAATTATTTCGAACTGCAAGCGATTAAGTTTCCAGAACAATAATTCCCGCGCCATATCTCCAAGAATGTTTGGTAGCTTTTGCGACTTTCCAAAATTTGTCTTTATTTATTCCAAGACTTCTCGCGGACTCATTAACGAAGTTATGCGGAACCCTGGTTGGGGAAAAACAGTGTTGGGCAGTGACAAAAACGGTGATTTTGAACAAGTGTGCCTATGTTTATGATTTTGCTACGGGGCCAGGAGGAGTGCAAACACATTCCGGGGAGAAGGTCTCTGATAAGTGTCTGGTAACACCTTCACAAATGACGGGCGACAACACGGCGCTATGCTTTATGTCAGAGAATCTCAACCTTTGTGAGACCGCGGCCCGGTAAATTCTTTTTTCATAAGACGCGCGCCTGGTCCCAACAAATTTACTCGTAAATACCTTTCCATTTTTTTTAAGTTCATACATTAAACTAACATATGTATTAATAATTAATTATGGCATAATCATAAAGAATATTAGTACGCTTGTGCATACGGTGTAGCATGTTGACAAATATAAAATTACATTTAAATTAATTATCAATGACTGCACTAATGAAATCTTGTAGCATATTGTAGTTTCCTCAGGCCAGCATCTGGGTCTCAGTTTTTTTACACATTCACGAATATTTTTCTCCTCAGAACATTTCCACCATAAAAATGAAAATTGTTTAGAAAACTAAAATGACAAATTCCATGAGAACCTCTCGCGGCCCGGTATAATTGATGCCATGGCCCGGTGCCAGGCCGCGGCCCGGCGGTTGAGAAACACTGCTTTATGTCACACAATATTGTTACGGTTGTCTGTAGTTCAGCAACGTATCCTATGTCTGCTTGAATAATCACCAGTATGCCCACCGACAGGTCTATTTGTCCTGTTTGTCTAATAGATCATGTGACTTGTCTGCCTGTTCGTATATCTAACACTGAACACTGAACTTCTGTCAAAGATGAAGTTTCCAGTTTCATGACCTACCGTAATTCGCATCAGCATTAAGATATGTCCAAATATGGCTCCACAACACAGGGAGTTTCATAACGTACTCCGGGAATGCAAAAATTTATTACAGGAAAACCCTAGGACACGTTTTTACGAAACCTGTACAGATAGAAGGAAAAACTCAAAAAAAAATTTTTCCAGTAAGTTATTTTCCATCGTAGTTCACATTTCTGCTGCTAGGCGATGCGAGTGTATGTAGTGAGAAAATGGACCCTCCGGGGATAAGTCGTCTTGTGTGTTGGAACATCATAAGAATAATTCTGTGGTCACTGTGCAAAGCGCACTTCGTTCATAGTACGCAAAGTAACCGCCTACAGAAAAGGCTATTCGCGCGTTGTATATACAGTTTACTGAAACTGGGTGTCTGTGCAAGCAGAAAGCACTCATGTTGACGCGTGTGTGGCAAGAACTTGAATATCATATCGATGTGTGCCGTGTCACCCGTGGTGCACACATCGAACAACTTCAGTTGTAAAAAAAAAAGCTTTTTCAGTTTTCTTGTGACTGTGAACAATTCCATTAAGACGGGTCCTTTGGTTTTCTTGTTATAAATGTTTGTAATCAAGGAGAACATTACGAAACGCACTGTATAATATTATATGTAAATATCTTAAGTATTTAATAGTTAATCAAGTTTTCTTTTGGTGTCACTATTTTATCACTCAGATTTACCAGACAAATTTAATTCGTACTTAACTTCGTGCAGTGTTCATGTCCAGCAAATAAATATTTATTGACCATTAACAATGTACAAAGACACACAACAAGTAAAAACTAAAATTTACATTTACGTATATTAAATAAAAATTGTCATAATGTCTGTAATGTTTAAAAAATCAACTGCTGAATATTTACAAGAAACATCTAGAAACTACAGTCGACCTTACCCAAATTCAAATCCAAATTCAAACTTCCGTACAAAATCATGGCTAATCCTTCAGCGAGAGTACCTGATTGTGACGTTTTGCTGACCGTGCATCTCAGTATATTTATCTCAGTATTTAACCAAATTTATGCACAAAATTTGTTCCACAATAAGTTTTATTTCATGCCTCTACATGTTTCGAGCACATGTGCTCATCATCAGGGGGTCAAAATTACAGTACACAGCCTCTGGTATCATCATACGTATAGGTGGCCGTCTCTTGCACGAGACGGCCACCTATAGGTTAAATACTGAGATAAATACCTGATTGTGTTGCAAATTTTGCAATATATTGCTACTGATTATAGACTTCTAAAGGCTAAAACAAAACAAGCGTCATTTATTTCCGTGGAACCATTACACGTATTCCTTACTATGGCTTATACAAATCTGGTGAAAAAATAAAGGAGAGTTCAGTAATTTGTATACATATATTAAGTGTGTGGGCTCGGTAGCTCAGTCGGTATAGCGACTGACTAAGGGCTGGAAGGTCCGGGATCGAATCCCGGTGGGAACGAGATTTTTCGACCGTCCAGACTGGCCCTGGGACCCACCCAGCCTCCTGTAAAATGGGTACCGGATTTTTCCTGGGGGTAAAGTGCGGCCGGGGCGTGCTGCTGACCACTCACCACATTCTAGTGGCGCGGTCATAGAAGAGTAGAGCTATACCTCTACCCACCCTCTGGGCTATACCGGGTCTGTAACAGGATCACTTTACCTTTACCTTTATTAAATAAACGACTGCAAAATTGACCATTCTCCTGTAACAAATAAATTAACATTGTTTGAAGAGCAGTAATAATTTTACATAAAAGTGCTTTAGGTGAATACATGTGCCATTTGCTTACTTACTTACTTACTTACTTACTTACTTACTTACTTACTAACTAACTTACTTACTTACTTACTTACTTACTTACTAACTCCACGGGGCAGAGTCCTTCTTCAGAAGCTAACCGGTTCTCAGCTAGTCAAGAAATTCCCCACATTTTATGGAACCCGACGGTTCATTACCGCATTCACAAGTGCCCGACACCTCTCCCTATCCTGAACCACATTGATCCAGTCCATGCCCCACATCCCCCTTCCGGAAAATCCATCCTAATATCCTCCCATCCACGCCTGAGTCTACCAAGTGGTCTCCTTCCCTCAAGTTTACCCACCAAAACACTGTATAAACCCCTCCTTTTCTCCATACGTGCTACATGCGGCGCCCATCTCATTCTTCTCGATTTTATCACCCGAAAAATATTGGGCAAGCAGTACAGATCATTAATCTTCGCATTAAGTAGTTTTCTCCACTCCCCTGTTTCCTCGTCCCTCCTAGGTCCAAATATTCTCCTCAACACCATATTCTCAAACATCCTCATCCTACGGTTCCCCCTCAATGTGAGCGACCATGTTTCACACCCATACAAAACAACAGGCACAATTATAATTCTGTATATTTTATTCCTTACATTTTTGGGCACCACAAGTGCCATACAAGAGAAAATATTTATCCAGTTTATGTGACAAATCACTGCCAAGGAAACGGTTTATGTGCTCTGACGGGGACAAAGCGCATGGCGTTTCTGCAATGTGTGAAGTCTTTATAACGACAAGGGTCTGCATTTGTAGCCGGGCGATAAATAAATTTTAGACGACATTCTTGTAGAGCAATAAACTTCTACGTGAAATGGAACGTGCATTCAAAAAAGGGGGAAGGAATAAGAATCGCCCGGGGAAAGCGGCACAGACTACAAGAGAGGGATGTAGCAGATGTCGGCCATCTGAACTGACTTGATACACACTCAAAGTGCTTTTAAACACTTTTGGGTCTGCATGAACAATTCCTTCACGTATTGTTTTATAAAGAACGAAAGCAGAGAAGATAAAATGCTTACTTGTTTCGGTTTGGAAAACTTTAAATACCTTCCTTAGAACAGCTAGACCTATATGACGGGATATTGTTAAAATGGATCGTGACGACAGTAAGAGGAAGTAAATATACTTATTTGATTCAAAACAGGAATCAATTCCTTATAAATAACCAACTTGACGTACAATTTTTCATGTATGTTTATTTATATTCTTTACATATTTTGGGCAGACATGTGCCCATCATCAGGAGAATTATTGTATTAATGCGATACCTGGTTTTTGTCACTCTCTTTAGATGACCGTCTGGTTAACCGTCTTATATGCAGGTTATACCTGATTAACCGTCTGGTATGGAGATTAGAGCTGCATACCAGAAGGTTATCTATACAGAGTGACATAAACCAGGTGTCGCACTGATACAACAATTCTCCTGATGATGAGCAAATGGCTGCCCGAAACATGTAGAGAATAGAAATAAACATATATAAATAATTGTGGCTCAAGTTGGTTATTTACAAGGATCATAACATGAAGCACTGTCAAAAAAACATCAAATATAGGAATCAGTTCCTGACGTTGTGAATGGGCAATGAACTTCCGAATTCCATTGAAAGAGAGGAAATTTCTTTGACTATATAAAAAATCTGTAGGCGTCCCAACAAATTGGTTGTGCCAAAGTGTCAGTCATTCTTTCACAAATTCGGTTATGTTGAAGAGGCTGCCTTAAACTGTTAGTGGGAAATATACGAAGAGGTGCAAAGTTTAATGTAAACATACGGTGACCGACTTTTCCCTGAACAGTGCGGAAAGCTCGTAGTCCTAGAAGTTGAAGGCTTTTGAATAATGGTGTAAATCTTAAATTTACACAGAGAAACATACGCCTACCTACCATCCTAACCTGCCTGATATGAACAAGGAGGGACGAAGATAAACCTGGTGGAGACGTGCTTCTGGCTTCGCGCCTTGGGGGCAACTCAGCTGGCACGTTTCAGCTGTTCAGCCACCGTACTGTACAGAGATACAAACGGCTGTTATCTTTTGTGTTTCTGTGTCCTCTCAAGCCTTAAGGAGCCACAAATGCACAGCACTACCATCTACAGGAGACGCAATAAATCGTGCTAGCGTGGCCCCTGATGCTGCCTGAAACGGTTGTTAAATTTTCATGAGAACTCCAAATTGCCCGCTACATTCTGCCACGCTACAATTTTTCTACGAGGAAAGTTTCCACTGCCTTGCGGCAGGCCAAACCGTCGCATATGTGACTAACACATTATAGGAAACTAAGTGGTACAAACGGCAGCCTGCATGTGACAGTAAATGTGGGTTATGTAAAGCAAAACTAGTTTCAAATATCGTGACAGTATCCGTGTGCACGCTGCGAAGGCGTATAGGCGTTGGAGGTAAAAAGCCTCTCATTAACCTCTCAGCGCTAGATGAAGTTGAGTGGCCAGCTTCATGCTCAGCCGCTCTATCCCAGGGAAAAGGGTCTCCGTTGTCCGTTAAATGGGAGGTTGGCTAGGCCCCGGGTTCAGCCTCGAAATTTTGGCGGAGAGAAAAATTTCTTATCCCCTGTAGGGAAAAGAAACCCGATTCCCAGGTCCTCCACACCGTAGCCTAATTACTGTACCGACTACATCGTCCCTTAGTAATTTATTACGCGTGAAATATTTGTGTAAAGTTTAAACAAAAAATTTGAGTTTCCAGTTATCTTTAAATTTCTGTAAATAACATTAGAATTGATCCGCTCCTAAATATTAAGAATCTTGGGGACAATTTCTTATCACAATTTGACTTGCAGGATTCATAATTTTTTACCAATGATATTGATTTCTATACCGACCGAATCACTAGCACTCCTTAATCGCTTTTCTTGCTGTCGCCATCTTCTGATCCTGCTCTTAACTAGTACCGACATTCCATCTTTCTGCATAACCTACACGTAATCGTAAACGGTACGCTTTATTTAACAATTCGTAGTTAAATATTTCTAATTTATCTCGAATAATAAGATAATTAATAAATAAAGAATTGGAAAGGACACGGAAGGGAACGCTTGTGATCTAATTTCAAATAATATCAGGCCAAAGTTCCAACAGGAACTGAGAATTGCCACGAAAACCTCACTCACAATATCCAGTCTCCAGTCATATATAAGGTATTAAGACAAAAGTAATATGAAAGAGGTGGGCCCGGTAGCTCAATCGGTATAGCGACTGACCACGGGCTGGAAGGTCCGGGATCGAACCCCGGTGGGGACGAGATTTTCCGCCCGTCCAGACCGGCCCTGTGGCCCACGCATCCTCCTGTAAAATGGGTACCGGATCTTTATTGGGGGTAAAGTGCGGCCGGGGCGTGCTGCTGACCACCCATCCCCTTCTAGTGCCGCGGTCATGGAAGAGTGGAGCTATACCTCTACCCACCCTCTGGGCCACAGTGGGCATGTAACGGGAAAACTTTACCTTTACCTTTTTAATATGAAAGAGTTTTATAGTTTTTAAGAAAAAGCATATTTCACAGTGATAACGCAACAGAAGAGATCAATACTGCTACTAACAGACTGGAACCTGTGGGTACAGCGCGGTCACGATCAGTTGAAACGTACGACATACAGACCCGCGGATGGCAGATTACATCACAGCATTCTATTTCAGAAATCTGTAACATGGAGAATATATGACTGGAAACTTCAAGATAAATGTGATAAAGAATAGGAAATGTAGGCTGATGTGGAGCGTGATAGGACTGACGTCATCGGCTGGGAGGCGGAAACAGGTGCTGCTCAGTTTAATGTGGCGTGTTCTTGAACTGTGGCTGTCTGTCAGTTCGGTGGCGACTGCATCATCAATCACGTGTAAATGCCGCTCACTCCCAGAATTTTAATTCCCACATTTCGAAATGGGTTTCACTCAACCGAGCAAGGAACTCCCAGAGGGATTAAAAATGGGAGGTCAATTTATGATAGGTATTAGAATTTTCGATTGTACTAAATTCTTGGCCCAAGGCTAATGAAATTTGTTAAGGGTGCAGGGTAACTGATTGAGATGAAAACGAGATTATTATTGCACAAGCCAACACTATTACGGAAATATAAGAAATAATACCCGTTAAGAGTAATTCTGGAACGGGGATTCAAAGCCTAGACGCAAGTATATTACATCTATACACAATACTGCGCCACATATGGCCCGAAAAATCTAGATCTTACACCCTCTTATTTTAATCCTAATTCTCCGTATCACTTTTGTCAAACAATTTTAAAACGCGTCTTACTGATGAATAGAAGTTTATTCTCATTTATATAAATCATTTGTTTAAAATTTAGGCAGTAAGTCTTGTGTATGTCCACACGTGTTGCAGAAAAATAAAAAAATATATATGAAAAAGAAAACTACACGTGCTACAACCCCTTGACCAAAGTCGTTTGAGAAGCAAAACAGATGTAGACAGACTGTAAGGCTATTATGGGTCTCTTCTCTCCTCATCTCCTATACTTCCGTCTCATTCCTTCCCCTCTACTCCCGTCCATTCTGTTCTCCCTCTCCCCATACCATACCTTCTTTTACATGCCCGTCTTATTGCCGCTACCATTTCGTTCTCTCATCTCCCTTCCCATTTTCATCTGGATTGTAAGTTCTTACCCAGTTTACGGTTTGCGTGATTTCAGGCTTCGGTCGCGAAGTAGCTGAGTTCTGGGCTATTATGCAAAATAATGCAAAAGAAAAAGCTTTTTTTTTTGGATTCTTGAATCCTGAGAATGGGACCGAAAGTTTGTCCCGAAACGTTGGTAAGAAATTACTACAACTCACGCTGTTGCAGTTCTCAGGTTAATGGTTTGTCAATTATGAAAGTTTATGTTATGTAGATGGGTAATACAGTTTCGGGGAGATCTGTTGCCTCCACCTTCAAGGTAGTATTAGGTAGTGGCAGCGTGTTCGTGTGAAACGTTGGCGAAATATGAGAGTTCTTTTGTTAAAAACGATGCTAGCTTCTAGTATTACATCGCGTCGTGATTGTTTGAGTTAAAAATGAGTATTAAGTGCTTGTGGAATTATAATGGTGGAGACAAATTTGCAATAATCGGAGAGAAACGTGTTCCAGTGCCAATTTTTCATCACAGATCCCACACAGATTTGCCTACAATCAAAACCCGCGTCTCTGCGATATACGGTCAGTGAATGACAGCCTGAGCCATGTAACAGCTGCGTTGTAATGTACACAGTATTCTACCAAATTACATGGTATCACACCTCAGAATACCGGATTTTGTAGGCGATCAAAAAATGTGTACATCCCTGCCAGAATTCCTTGGTTCAGTCGAAATATGGCTATTTTCCTCAGCTGAGGAAATTTCTTTTTCTGAAGATAACAACCCTCTACTTACAAACGCAGAGGCTAGTTGATTTAGTAAACCTTTATGTGAGGACTGAGCTTTGTGGAGCGCCTAGCTCTTGCTGCAACTTCTCCGACACGTCTCTATAGTTGGACAGTGTATAATGACAGGCGTCAGCGCTGTTCTATCCGGTAACAGGCTTTTTGTAAACACCTCTCTTGTTCAAGACCACGTTTATAGAAAATAGAGAGCAAACGTCATGTCGGGTGCATTACAGCTTATTTTATAACGATGCTGTATCAGCTGCAGACATTACATAATGTCGAAATAATAAAACACGGAAAACTCTTTAACTGTTGTCTCGTTGCGTTAGAAGGAGAAACTTTCAGTCATAGAAAATAATTATTAAACTATCACAAAAAGAATGCATTGTAAATGCTTCACTGCTAAGTGTTTCGGCTAAACAAGCAGTCCATTTGTGCACCAAAAACATTACATGATTTGCAGCGCAGCGCCAAATTTGTAGTAGTGATGAGCTGTGGGTGTCCAACGCTTTCACAATAAAGTAACTTAAATACTTCTCTCCGTAAACCGTGGAGCTAAAATACTGTTACTTACGTTCGCTCATTAAGTAGTCTGTCACGATTTAATTAGCCATATTTTTTACCCCCCACACACGGCATAACAGCCCTTATTGGACCACGTCCTCCTCATTATCGACGCTTCAAGATCATACTCAGACACACAACAGTCGGTAGGAGTCCTCTGTACAAGGGATAAGCCCGACGCAAAGACTTTTCCCTGACAACACACAACACTAACAAAAGACATACATGCCCCCGGCGGGATTCGAAACCTCAATCCCAGGAAGCGGGCGACCGCAGTCCCACGCCTTAGACCGTGAGACCACTGGAACCGGCTTAATCTTTTATATTATGAGTGTTATTCTCTAGTTAATATTTAAAGAGTGTACTGTTTTGTTTAGTCGAAACTTGGAACAGAAAAACACCTGTCATACATAACTGCTGTGCGATTCCTTAATTATTTGATAGTGATTGAAACAAAACCACGTCTAACTTCATTCTAGAACAAAGCTTTACTGCTACGTGGACCTTGTAGACAAAACTTTCAAAAAATCTGATAGCCGTGTCCTTTACTTCAAATCCGGCAGCAAACTGAAAAGAAATCTACACGATAGCGCAACGCGATGACAGCAAACCAATTCCAAGACCCTTGTTTTCTTTTCACTTGATTCCACTTGTGTTGTCAATACAACGGGGCACACAACTCCTGTGCATTCCTTGTATTTCACGCTTCTGGAAGATGTCTCTGAAATGTAACACCGCTACGGAATATGTGACAAGCACCAATACCCTTCCTTTTCCAGGTTAAACGTAAATAGCAATAACGCAATTAAATGTCTGCATTTTCTATTTTTCTACTTTGCGAATACAGTGACGTGTAAACCTTACAACAAGAATCAAACACGGAATTGACAGAGGACAAACGACTTTCCTTAAAGAAGTTTGTAAGATTTTCCACAAGAACCCAAAACGGAAAGGATATAGGACAAACTCATTTCCATAAAGAAACGTGATAGAATTTCCACAATAATCCAAAAATAACTGACACAGGAAAAGAATTTTTCCTCACAGAAATGTGGTAGTATCTCCACAAGAATCTAACACCAAACTGACACAGGAAAAAAATCTTTCCTCAAGAAATGTGTTAGGTTTTCCACTGCGAAGTGATTGCCGACGTTTCGTACGAAAACCGTGCAATTTGATCAGATTCTTTCAAACCTAAAAATGAAAGTAGTATATTTCTCCGAAATGTCAGTGGAAAGCTTTCGCGGTGACTAAATTAAATAAAACACTCCAAACAGGAAAACCGCAGAGATACTGAAAGACTGGATAAGAATTTAAAGGTTCCAGGCGTATATCGGATTCTGTGTGTGTGTGGAAAATTCTTCGTAGAACAAACTGGAAGCCCTATAAGAACGAGGTGTAAGGAACACCAGAGATAAGTACCTCTGCATGAACCAGAGAACTCAGCAGTGGCAAAACACATCATCAGCAAGGGATATTTAATCGATTTTATCGGCGCCTCAATATTAGACAGAACATCAGGACAACTGGACCGACTTGCAAAGGAAGCAATTGAAATACACCTGAACAAGAATAGTTTTAATAGAGACGGTGGCTTCGTACTGAGCCAGGCCTGGTCACTTGTGACCAACATGATAATGAACGTAAAAGCGGGGCCGAGCGGAGCAGGTACTTGACTCCGTCCACCAACCTTCTTGTCTCGCCACCAGCAATGGACCAAGGGTTTGGGCAGGTGTATTATGACGCAGACAGACTTAAGTGGTAGTCAGTTTCCTGATGACGAGGACAAAGATGGTCCCCGAAACATTGGTTTACTCGCCATTGAACCACCTGATGCGAATGCTAGCCCGAGAATATTTTATTGAACACTTTCAGAACTCAAGAATATAAAGTGTGAAGAAAAGGACTGGTGAAAGGAACGTACTAGAATTTTCCGCATCCATCCAGATCGGGTCTGGGGCCCGCCCAGCCTGCAAAAAATGGGTACCGTGTCATGGTCATACCGGGCAGTAAAGCGGCAGAGGTGTAGTTTAACCACCCACACATCCACCCACCCCATCTAGTACCAAGATTAAAGAAAGAGTACAGCTGTACTTCTCTCGTCTGCATCTTCATATCACTTTAAAGTGCAAACGTTTCCTTGTATTTCAAGTTCATGCCATCTGGGATATACGCTCTTTTGAAAGTGAACAAAGCCTAACATCACCGAGATTTGAATCTTTTGAAAAACAGATGTGAGTCTGAAACCTCTCAGGAATGTACTAGCAAAATATTTATTAAAAATTCAATGAATAAATGACAATCCCCATCCATAAACATCTTTGGCATTGACATCCCTTTCACCGATTAACTGACATTACAGATAATTTTAAGGTGAGACATCCCCGTTGTGTATTTTTAATGATTAATAGAAGTATAATTTTTGTCTAACAAAACTTTTCTCAATTATTATACCAACTACTGCACATATATAAAATTTATAAAATTTACACATTAAAACATTAAAAACGCTCCGACATATTTCGGTCCTAGGACCATCATCAGGGAGCCGTATCGTCCGTGCTAAAGTCATACTATAAAAAGTCACATTAATTTCGCTGTATCAGTTGGGTATTGTGGCAGCATGCCGTGTTGTGTAATGTTATGTCGCGAAGAGTGCCCTGCTACGGATGTGCATTCTGTGCTTCGTTGCGTGATATGTGAGTATCACGCAACGAAGGACAGGAACGTCCTGATCCTGCTCGCAACCTGTCAGCAAAATTGTATGACATACCATTGCTGTGTGTACAGTGCAAAACTCCTGATGATGGACAGAGGAACTGTCCGAAACGTGTAGAGTTTTATTCCCAAAATAAATTTGAGAAATTAATGAACCTATTTGGTTTTATTATAATAATCCTATTACCATAGTTTCGCTTTATTTTTATGATAAATGTGCAACCCAATTGCAGATTATCTATCATAGTTTCATTTTGCAAGAAGTAAATTTATGATTCGAATCGCAGCCATGTGTGTAATTTTTAATCTTCAAATTGTTTTTCTTAATAACTTCTTAAACCCGCCCATATTTATGATCGGTCTCATTACGAAGCCGAAGCAACTTAGCTTCAGCGGTTCATTCGTGATTGCTATCAGGCCGGAAGTTAAACAAGATTTTCGCACGGCCGTCATACTTTCATTTCACATTCTACAGAAATAGTTTTGTGTTAAAATATGAATAGTTTACCTTACAACTGTTCACGCCAAGTGAAAAAGATCAACTTTTCATCAGTGTCGCTCCAACCTCACATCTTCGGACGACCACCGTGTTGTTATACATCACTGCAGGAAATTAAGAAGTACAACAGATGGGTTTCCTTTAAGATCACGCCAAGTTTTGTGGAAATCGGTTCAATGTTTCAAAACCGAAGTTGGGTTACATGCAGTCACATTCATTACGATTGCGTAATAAATTATTTAATTTTTAGGAATTAGTGCAGACTGTATAATTGTAGCTCGACAAGGTGTACTTCGAGATTTTCGTCCAAGCCAAGGAGTGCTTCTACTGAAAAAGGTTCTTGAACGTTATGCTGCAGAACATTATCAGACGATTAGCAAGAGCTGGCAGCCCGGATGCTTGTCGACACTGAAAGGATACATTTTAATTATTCAGAATTCAAGGTGAGCCTTCAGGCGCTATGAAGTTAGTGCTCCCTGAAGCAGAATATGAACATGAGATACGCCACTCTGCCTTATTGGATGCGACCCTGTGTACAGCTGACGCCTGCCGCAAACACCACACGGCCTGCCTAATACCACCTTAACGTCAACAAGGCAGTATTAAAACACAAACAGAACCTTACACCTCTGTTAGATACATTGTTTTCAGTACACTGAAGTTTCAGATCTTTTCGCATATGGTTATCCTAAGAAGCATTGCAAGAAAACAAAATACACTAGACCAAATAAATAACTCTGAATTTAGTGTGAACATTTTTGTTTAGAGGTTTGAGACACTCACAGCTTTGAGTATGAAGACTGCCTTCTGGTGGCATGCAATAACCTCTACTCTGGTGGAAATTTATTAGTTTCGGGAAAAATACTGCTTCCATTTTCAGGGTAGAACTATTTTAAAACAGCTAGAGGTCAACATTCGAAAGAAATAAAAAACAAGCTATAGATTATTTAGAAGATTAACATTGGAAACAGAGGCAATTATAAGGTACAGAGACTGAGTTAGACATATTTCTCACATAAGCTACAAATACAAAAACACAATGGCTAATAGGGGACCGCGGTAGTACAGTTGTTACGGTGCTGTGCTACAAGTCGGATGGTCGCTGGTTCGATCCCAGCTGGTGTCATTGAAAATTTTCATTGAAATAAAATCCTTCCGATTGCACTATGGCCCTGGGCTCGACTCAGCCTCTAACAGAAATGAGTACCAGGAGTATTTCCTGGGGGTAAATGCGGCCGGTGCGTAAGGCTGACAACCTTACCACCATCTTGTGCCGTTGTCATGAAATCTGGGAACCTTAACTTCCTGGAACCCTCTGGGCCACTCTAGGCCTGTAACGGGACTCCTTTACCTTTTTACAATGACTAATGAGCTAAGCAGTACAAAGGCACAGGTCAATCAGAAATTTTATGCAACTGCACCAGTAGTTCGGTTGTCACTGAATACGATGAGATCATATTTTCTTTGTTATACCGTGCATGTTGTCAAGTTACTCAATTATTATACCAACTACTGCACATATATAAAATTTATAAAATTTACACATAAACCATTAAAAACGCTCCGACATGTTTCGGTCCTAGGACCATCATCAGGGAGCTATATCGTCCTTGCTAAAGTTACACTATAAAAAGTCACATTAATTTCGCTGTACCAGCTGGGTATTGGCAGCATGTTGCCACAATACCGAATTGGTACAGCGAAATTACCCAACTGGTACAGCGAAATTAATGTGACTTTTTATAGTGTAACTTTAGCAAGGACGATATAGCTCCCTGATGATGGTCCTAGGACCGAAACATGTCGGAGCGTTTTTAATGTTTTAATGT
>Ga0131853_10008887_pt1 | contig 18328 bp, 11 predicted proteins | sample TergutLab28metaG_FD_92764 | JGI IMG/M metagenome (GOLD analysis project Ga0131853, IMG submission 92764) | Labiotermes labralis P1 segment gut microbial communities from Petit-Saut dam, French Guiana - Lab288 P1 (version 2) (version 2) | ecosystem: Host-associated > Arthropoda: Insects >... | reverse complement strand
TAATAATAATAATAATAATACGACTAGTACTACTACTAATACGACGAGTACTACTACTAATAATAGACTATTAATAATAATAATACGATCATCAGTACTAATGGTACTACTACTACTACTACTACTACTACTACTACTACTACTACTTACTACAACTACTAATAATACTACGACTAATAATAATAATAATACGACTACTACCATTAATAATAATACTGCTACTACTACTACTACTAATACGACTATTGCTACTAATACTACTACTACTACTAATAATGATATTAATACGACTACTACTACAATTGCTACAATCAAAACCGACGTGGAAGCCTCAAATCTTGCACGTGTAATGCAAGATCTATTCCGTGGTTCCGGGAAGTGTTTCAGACTGTTCTTTTGAAGGCCCCCGACTGCTGTGAATTTCAGTTAGTAGCTACCTTACCGTAGGGCTATATAGTTACAGCGTCAATAAAAAAACTGAGCGATTTGATGGTCTACGAGCAAGGCTCTGGCTCTTCGTATTGGTTTCGATACCAGCCATATACAGTGTCTGTTATTTTGTATGCCTTCTGCTTCTCTCACTTATAAGGAACTGAGAATCCTCTATCTCTCTCTCTGTTTTGGATTGGGGGATGAAGTATACCAAGTTCCAACACTTCAACCGTAGTTCGAGTTCAACTCTACGTACCTTCTGCCCACCAACAGAACTTTCGGTATCGTTACTGACCCACACAAACTTGCAAATTCCAACTGAATGCGAGAGCTGCAGCCTGCCAGGCAGAAGCTAGGATAGTCGAAGACCGTTAAGTTTTGATCGAATCGTACTTTACTCCTAAACCATGCATGTAAATTGAATCAACTTGTAGGAACTTCTGCAAGACAGTTGCCAATACCGATCGTGAGCTTCTGTCATGTCTGTCTGTCTGTCTGTCTGTCCGCGTGGAGTAGCAGCTGAGCTCTCACTGGACGCATTTTAATGCAGTTATATATGATGAACTTTTAGTAAAATCTGTTGGCCAGGTTGAGGATTGGTTGAAAGAGGATAAGAGTAATATACACTTTACATGAAGACCTAGGGTACATTTATGATAATTTTTGTCCTGCGGAAAATAAGTACAAGATATACGACAGATACAGAGACGCCAGAGAAGCAGTGGATGATCAGAGCGTACATAGTGTGATGCCACATAGATGCGATTTTTTTATGCTGGATAGTTAGGGGAAAATGGAATTAGACACTCATAATATTGAATATTTATTGCTGATGTGTGAGAATATTAAATTTGGTACGTAGATGGATTGGCATATACGTACAAATTTGGTAAGAAATATTGCTTAAATATTTCTACCAGTTGTAGATGTACATTATCCAGGTTATGACCGTTAGATATAACACACGTAAAATACACTTTCTCTTACGTTTATTGTGTATTATGTAGGTAGCGGCCTGTGCTACGAACTGATCACTTGTTCAGAAGAGTCCTACCGGGTGTGTGTCTAATTGTGTGTGATCTAGTAACCTCAAATATGAGGCGGCCTAGGCCTGAGATTTTGCAACACAAAACGAAATATATGTTCTTCAAATAAATATAGTAGCAGGCCCTAATGACAGTAATGAGAATCTTTTTTGAGATATGGTAAGGTTAACTGCAGGGGAGAAACGGATTTTCACTCTCCGGGTGAACGGAAGGTTCCTCATGCGTCAAATCTCTCGCTACAGCTGCAGTACTCAGGAGTTCGTTGAATAGGGTTCTCAGTATCACTTGTACGACGCTTATTAACACGCATCTTACACAGTAATGATTCATACTTATTTTCTCACCAAATGTTAAGGAAACCGTCACATCATAACACTTAGGCGTAGTAACCCTTATCCTACTAACGTGGAGAATATGGTGAGCTTCTAATAATGCCAGGAGATGGCAGATGGGATTTAGCTAGGCGTTTAAAGGGTTAATGCTGTCGTGCACGAATCCAGATCTACCGTATATTCTCGAATCTAATCCGCACCCTTTTTTACAGTTTCAGAGGGATAAAAAATTAGATGCGGATTAGAATCGCGTGCGGATTAGATTCGCGGTCGTGAGCTGGATTTTGGAAAAATGATAGAGCTGCTGTACGTGCCGTAAAAACAACACAATACAATAATTTATTATTTTATTTATTATTTATAATATTATATAATATTTATAACTTATTATTCGTCAGACTCGCCGTCATCATTCATAACTGAATCAGTCTGCCTTGTAGGCAAGGGACGGTTGAAGGAAAGGTGAGGATTAGAACCGCGAAATAACTTTTTTTCGTTTAAGAAATGGGCAAAAACTAGTGCGGATTAGATTCGGGTGCGGATTAGATTCGAGAATATACGGTATATCGAAGTTATAAAATTTCTACTGGTAGCGTATTCCCATAAGACTGCATCATACACCGACGAAGGCGAAAATACGTATTATTTCTTGAGTGATTTTCACGTTTTCATTCGCCAGGAAACCGTCACTTTCTATGACGGAATATAACACAGTATAGCTTTTAGTAGGGGTGTTGAACTTGATGCCGTGACGTCAGAGGTTGCAGGCGTGATATAGCTTCAAGTTGGTCTTCTGTATAGATAGTACAAATGTGTGACAGTTTTCTCTGGAAATTCGGCTGAAGAAAATATGGAAGGCATCCAAAGAAATGACCAGTTTGAGTGTGGCACTTCATGGAACTGGTGAGTGTACACAGGTCTTGTACGATTTTCCCATCTCAGCGTGTTTGAATTCAGAGCTTTCTATTATTGCTGTCATCGTACTTCCTATAGTTTTCTATCACACTGTACAACGATTCGCTCATAATAAATCACTGTCAAACATGCTGTGAGAGAGAATGGGGTTTCCCCAATTTTATGTCTCGTGAAACAGATGACTGAGCAGAAACACGTTTCAAACCTTAAGCGTTAATCTGTCAAAAATTCTCTCCATTCTGTTTTTACGGCTTCAGAGTTTCGGATAGATAGGCCATTAAATAAGGTTATGAAGTTGTGTGTTGTACTCGGCACACATAGTACAGGGTTATTCAAAATGATTGTCGGGGTTTTAACAACTTGTTATACACTATTCACTTGACGTAGTAGTATATATGTATTTTTTTTTAATAGAACAATACCCCAAGTTTTTGTTACATACCTTGCAGGTGCTCTATATGTGCACCGTTTGTGATTCTACAAACATCAACACGATAATCGAGTTCGTTCCAAACTGTTTATAGCATGTCCGCGGTGATCATCTATTATCGTGTTGAAGTTTGTAGAATCACAAAGGGTGCACATATAGAGCACCTGTGAAGCATGTAACAAAAACGTGGAGCGTTGTTCTATTAAATTAAAGGAATACATATGCTCCTATACCAAGTGTATTGTGTATGACAAGTTGTTAAAACCCCGACAATCATTTAGAATAAACCTGTACTTTATGTTAATGGTTCTTATGCTTAAATTTTGCAGGTACATAAGATTATACAGTATTATATTTAAACAATTATCTTTTAGATAATTTTAGCTGAAATCTCTTTTTTTTTTTTTTGAACAGATGCATCACGATGTGCTTATAAACGTAATATGATATTAAATGATGTACGTCAGAACAACTACTTTATTACACAAGGTATTTAAATAGGCTACATGTTTCGACTATTGATCAGTCATCTTCAGGCCTATATTGTCAATTCAGTCACAAGATGCTATGCACACATAGGGATCCAACCGTGTTTACATTCATAGAAATACATAAGAATTAAATAATTTGTCCCAAAGGTGTGACATGAAAATTGTGTTTACATCAGTGAGATACCTGAAATTGGATCACTTGTCTCGAAAAATGTGTTATACAAATTGTGTAGTAAAGGTTAAAATATGTAAAATTTCACGTGTTTTAACCTTTTATTACACAATTTGTATAACACATTTTCCGAGACAAGTGATCCAGTTTCAGGTATCTCACTGATGTAAACACAATTTGCACGTCACGCCTTTGAGACAAATGATTTAACTTTTATGTATTTCCATGAATGCAAACATGGTGAGATCCCTATGTGTGCATAGCATCTTGTGACTCAATTGCCAAAATAGGCCTGAAGATGACTGATTAATAGTCGAAACATGTAGCCTATTTAATTACCTTGTGTATTAAAGTAGTTGCGCTGACGTTCATTATGTAATATATTATGAAATTTCTCTGGTGCAAGGAAATTGTTATTCTTGAAAATGAAAGACTTCAGCAAGTACATACTACTGGAAAAGAAAACTACGAGAACGTCATAAAATATTTTGTGAATATGTCAAAGCGTAATTTGTAATGAAGTGTAGATTAACACTTGAAGTTAGACACGTGCCACTTCAAAAGCAAACCGACACGATTCAAAACTACACCTACCCCTTTTAGAACAGTGGAATATTACGATTCGTCAGGCGACTGGTTACAGACTTTACCCAGTAATATACCCTCTGCATTTGACGACTGACATATTGTCTTAGTCAGCAAGTTATAATATACATATGTAGCCAAATCTTCTGAAAATATTTAGAAACCAAAGCATCTGGAGACCAAAATAGCAATGGAAATGCGGGATTATGATGAAATACAGAGAATAGGCTTACCAACGGATATAGAATGGCCGTTTAATTCAGTTAAAAAGACGTATTTTTCTTGCGATTGTCAAAGAACTGAAAGATCGTATATATATATATATATATATATATATATATGTACACACAATAACTCCGTGGAGTAGAATTCTTCGTGAGAAACTAACAGGCCTTCATCTTGTTAAGAAGTTTCTCGCATTTTATGGAACCCGAAGGTTCCCGGTCGCATTGTTAAGGGCCCGCCACCTGTCAGTACCCTGAGCCAGATCAATCTAGTGCGTGCCCCCACACAACTTCTTGATGATCCATTTTAATATTGTTCTCCCATCTAAGCCTGGGTCTTCGAAGCGGCCTCTTTCCTTTAGGTCTCACCACCCAAACTCTTTAAGCACCTCTCCTATCTCCCTCAAGTGTCACATGACTCTCCCATTAGATTATTCTTGAGGTGATCACCTGAATAATATATGGAGAGGGGACAGATCATAAAGCTGCTCGTTATGTAGTCTTCTCCACTCCCGTCTTACCTCGACCCTCTGTGGCCCAAATAACTTGGTCAGCCATAAATTTAACATTCATAGGTCCGTGCATCTCTAATACATTCTTAAAGTAAAAGTAAAGTGATCCCGTTACAGGCCCGGTGTGGCCCAGAGGGTGGGTAGAGGTATAGCTCTACTCTTCCATGACCGCGGCTGTAGAAGGTGGTGAGTATTCAGCAGCAAACCCCGACCGCTCTTTACCCCCAGGAAAGACCCGGTATCCATTTTACAGGAGGCTGGGTGGGCCCCAGGGCCGGTCTGTACTGGCGGAAAATCTCGTCCCCACCGGCATTCGATCCCGGACAGTCCAGCCCGTAGCTCAGTCGGTACACCGACTGAGCTACCCGGTCCACTAATATATTCACAGAGTACAACCAAGAAGATGCAATGTTTCACAATTTATTTATTTCTGCAAGGCGCTCTACATGTTTCAGAAGGGGTTTCCGTCCATCATCAAGAACTCAAAACTGCACATACAGCGTCAGGTATTTGTCAGACCAATACTGCTACCTGCTGCTAGCCTGGCCGGCTAGCAGTAGGTAGCGGCTCCTGTTGATGGACGGAAAAACCGTCTGAAACATGTAGAGCGCCTTGCAGAAATAAATAAATCGTGAAACGCTGCATCTTGTTGGTTGTACTCTGAGAATAACTTGGTCAGCCTCTATTCCCGAGCACCCTTCTCTGATGTTTCTCCTTCATTATATGACATATATTTTTGCATATAATTTTTCCTCGTTTCTTACTTTTAAGGGAAGAGCATAAATTAGAAACACCTGAAAACCTACTGTCGAGGAATATGTCTGGATGAAATGTGTGAGCATTTTATGATTTTACATAAAGAACGAACTCACTTATGCAGGTCACCTTTCATTGTTGGGATAGTGAAATCAAGATGTAATGTGGGTTGCTTACGTAGCTGGAATGGGCTTTATAATGAATGCATAAAAATTCGAGATTTGAGGTTTCTGCGACAATGATTGATGGTCCTGTATCATCATGGTTTGGTCCCGACGTTTCACAGGAACCTGCTAGTTTCATCATCAGAGTAGAAACCCACGATTTCCGCTAGTAGGGTGCGAATCCGCTACATCTAATAACACTGGTCAACAAAGATTTTGGTCCATGAGGAAAAATGTCTGTTTCTGATGTATTTTTGGACGCTGAATTCGAATATGTTTCCAGAATTTCTCTATCACCCACACTTTTCGCTCCAAGTTAAAGGCTGGAATCTTCTGCCCCAGGACACTGAGGTTTTTTTTACCGTGGGCGCCGTAAAGAATTTAAGGATTTCTTCTCCCAGGAAGATGGTGTATTGTTTTGCAATGATGTTTGTTCCGTTGCGGAAGTTCTTGGCCATGAATGTAATCCAGAGCAGTGGCACTTGTTCACTGATTCGTCAAAAGTGAGCTTGAGTGTGGTTCTACTCCACAACGGAAATAAATTCCCTTCCGTTCCTTTGGCTCATGCAGCCAACATGAAGGAACTTTATGAAAGCATGAAGCTGCTGTTGGGAAAGATTAAGTATGACGAATTTAAGTGGAAGTTAATGTGGTGATCTCAAGGCTGTGGCACTGTTACTGGGAATGCAACTCGGGTACACAAAATACTGCTGTTTCCTGTGTGAGTGGGACAGCCGGGACAAGAAGAATCACTATGTAAATAAACTGTGGCCTAAATGAATATCACTGACGCCAGGGGAGAAAAATGTCATCAGTCCTCCTCTTGTTCTTCCGGAGAATATTTTTCTGCCCCCTTTGCACATAAATCTGGGCCTCATGAAAAAATTAGTGAAAGTATGGATAAAACCGGCCGTGGATTCCAATATGTTAGGAATAAGTTCCCAAATGTGAGTGACGCAAAAATCAAGGAAGGTATATTTATAGGACCCCAGATCAGGGAACTGATGCAAGACAAAGAGTTCATTGAAGACCTGAATGAGACTGAAAGGAAAGCATGGTTGTCTTTTAAGAGGATTTGCAAGGAATTCTTAGGAAATCACAAAGCAGTGAACTATTAGAATGTTGTGCAGGACCTGTTGACTTCGTGCAAAGCCATGGGATGCAATGTGAGTCTGACAACCCACGTTTTGGAGTCCCACTTTGATTTTTTCCCAAAAAATCTCGGCGAAGTCAGTGAAGAACAAGGTGAAAGATTTCACCAAGACATTTTGGTTATGGAAAAGCGGTAACAAGGGAAGTGGACCTCAAGTATGTTGGCTTGCTGGACACTGAGGAGGGATGTACCTGAAGCCAATTACCGGCGAAAGTCATACGCCTCTACATCTGCCTGTTTCATTAGTACGTAAAGTACCAGTTTGCACAAACACAGCGCTCTGTATCTTTGAAGCTCTGCCCGATAGAAAAATTCTGTATACGTACCTGAATTCAGCATAAAATAGTACGGCTAAGTTCACCTATTGAAGTTTGTGGGCCGAAAGAAGTTAAATTTTGTTGTCCAGTGTAATCATTGGAGGTCTGCCCTGATAATGGAAGCTGCAGATTTCTCTGAAACGCCGGTAAACTTAGGCCAGTCTTCTTGTCACATCCCAGAATATGGGAATCTTCAGTGCGTGAATATACTGCCTTGTAGACTTCTTTGAAAGCGATGAAGTGCAGAGAATGACTTTGGGGTAATTATGACAGTCTTAGGGATAGAGGCTGTGATGATGGGAAGTGGTTCTGATTGGCGCAGCATCGTTTCCAATAACAGCCATTGGGTTTAGTGGTGCTGAGTTTTGTTTTATGCTGAAAATGTAGTTAGATTTAGTGAAACTAATCTAGTTACAGTATTTACAGAGTGCGTAATATATTTTACATTATGTTAAGGGCGTTATACCAAATAGATTCCCAATTTTGAAAATAAACCGCGACATCTAGCCATAATAGCTATGCTAGATTGCCAGTAAGCTTAAGGAAAGTATGCCCTTAAATGTAGGTTACAAGCTTTGCGAGGTCACCCAGCATCATGCCTGTCGGTGAATAGAGGAACAGTTTCATTTTATGGCTTCAAAACTTTACCAAGCAAATTGACACTACATTATTTAAGATTTGTATATTTATAATCCAACACAATAGCTGTGCGTTTCAGATTACTTTGAGAATAAAAGCCTACATAAATATTCCAACTACCGCGCTTTCTCATATGTAGACTAAACTGTAAAACGCAGCGTTAGGCTCCTAAACTACACCAATGCGGCTGTTGAAATCAAATCATGGCAACCGCAGAGCAGTATGCGATCACGACTATACGGAGGCCACGTAAGGAGGTCTGCCTCCACATCTTCGTCTAGTTCTTATGGCTTTCAATCCAGGCACCCGGCCATATTCACACAAATGGTAATGACATGTGCTTGATACACTTTGGTAGCTGCAGCAGATTTAGGCTGGTTTACATTTACCAAAAATGGATTGAGGGATATGCAACATACTGCGGACATTGGGAAACCGAAGCCCTAGCATACATAATATGCATCGACGTGTTTCTTTGGCTTCAGTATAGAGGACTGCATGACTTTCGTATTTACTTGAGGGAGGATACGAGAAGTTACTCTGAATGATATGTGTTCTGCCAGGTGAATAAAAAAGTAAGGCAACATTATAACAGGTAATGAGATCTCAAATAAACACCGACAGATGCACTCATATATTATTAAGTCATCACTTTATTAACACCATGAATGACGGAATCACGAAGTGCTTGGGTACGTAGTATGATATTAATACTGTACGTCAACACAACTGTTTTTATTACACAAGGTAATTACTTAGGCTACATGTTTCGACTATTCAACAATGTGTGCACAGCATCCTGTGACTTAACCTGTAAAGAATAGGCCTGAAGATGACTGTTGAATAGTCGAAACATGTAGCCTAAGTAATTACCTTGTGTAATAAAAACAGTTGTGCTGACGTACAATATTAATATCATATTATTAACCCTATACCTAACTGCAACGTATTTGAACAGCTGTTACGTAACACAGTACATCCTACACACTAAGGTGAATTTTACAAGTGGTGATTCACTTTGGTCACCCACGATCCTAAGAATGTATCGGTAGTACTCCCTGAAGATAATCATTTGAGGGTTGAAACATCTTGGAATTACGTGTAGTGTTAATAAGTGGTGAATTATTAATATATGAGTGCATTTGTCGGTTTAATGTTTGCCATCCCGAAGTGATTAACATATGTATAAATATAAAATGATGTATCAGTCAAACGCAACAAAACTTTATTATGTTTATTATTGTATTAGGGCAACATGTTTCGATTCTTATAGAATTATCTTCAGACCCTTCTAAGATATGGATATAGATATAGATGATTCTATAAGAATCGAAACATGTTGCCCTAATACAATAATAAACATAATAAAGTTTTGTTGTGTTTGACTGATACATCATTGTATATTTATGCGTTTGTAGGTGTTTATTTGATACAGTGATAGCTGTGCACGGATATGAACAAGATTAAGATATTGAGAATTTCGGTACTTATTCATTTTACGATAGCATCCATTATTGACTTATCATTAAAACGATTGAAAGTGTAGGCCTGCTATTTAAACGTCTCTTCAGTAAACAAATCATTAGTTATATGAGAAAGTGATGTGCGAAAGTAGGAAGGAAGAGGGAAGAGAGGAAGGCAGAAAAATAATGACCTAAAAAAGTGAAATGAAACAAGAAGGTGCATGAGCATTTAAAATGAAAATATTATTTAGCTGCATCAAGATACAAACCGGGACTTTCTTTTAAAGAAGCCGTGAGTGTAAATTTACCAAAGTGTGTTTGGAAGGTTTCGTCGACGTATCAATCCATTTAAAAAGGAGGTAGCCAAAGGCAATACAAGAGCCAACGGATCGATAAAGACGGCAACATAAGATCTTTTCATTTCAGAACTTTTTCACGAATCTCACATTGTAAATCGATTCCCTTGCGTCAAGAAACAGTTCCATCTAAACAGTTAATAAAAAATAGTCAAGAATGGAAGACTGTCACATCGGATGTAATCTGATACGTCCAGACTATCTTTAAAATATCGAATTACATTGCAACTTTACGAACTATAAATAAAGTTCACAGTAAGTGACCAGCCTCGTGGTCTAGTGGTCAGAGTCTCTGACTACTAATCATGAGGTCCCGGGTTCGATTCCCGGCTCTACCGTGGGGAATTTTTCCTGAAGGAGAGGATTCCCACGGTGACCATGGTCTGGGTAGGTTAGGAGAATTTAGGTTTAAGGGCCCTTCTGACACTACATCTTCCTCTATCACCACTCACATCATCGGGACAACGTAACTGCGTCTCATGGGCGTCCCAACCTCAGAAGTCGGTTACACTCCTGCCATGCCCAGCAGGGAGGACCACGAAGTCCACAAGGACATGTGGTGGCATTGGACAAAAAAAAAAGTTCCCAGTAAGTGAAAAAACACAAAGACTGGAGCCCTTGTAGACCGATCCATTAATTTTCTGACGTTATTGTTATTGGTCTTGAGATTTATATCGCCCTGTCTAGCTCCATGAGGAAGAATACGTTTTAAAAAGCTTGTAGTCGCGTAGATGATAAGAAATTTCCCACTTTTTCTGGAAACTGAAGTTTTATTTCCTTGTTCACAAAAGCCCACGAGTGGAACACTGTATCGTCACGCTCGGTTTCTTTAAGAAGTGCTGATGTTTTAATATTGTGCTCCAGCCTCTTCCTAATGGTCTAGTCCATCGTGATTTTTAAGCGCATTCGCAAAATTACGGAAAGCGACTATTTGGCTCGTCATGTCACTCCGTCTGTCCGCATGGAACAACTCGGCTCCCAGTGAACGGATTTTCGTATAATGTAACATGTGAGTATTTTTTGCAAATATGTTGAGAAAATTCAAGTTTCATTAAAACCGGGCAAGAATATAGGTTACTTTACATGAAGACCATTATACATTTCTGACTATATCTCGCTCATCTCTTACTAGAATGAAAAATTTTTCAAACAAAAGTTTTAGAGAAAATCAAAACACACATTTTACGTCCAGTAACGTTTATTTGAACATTGTGCCGTTTATGAGATAATGTGTAAAAGTATTGTAAATCCAGGCAGGTCACAGATGACAATATGGTTCATGCGCATTGCATGCTGGATACCTAAGGCTACAAATACACTAAGAATATGTAATACTTATTGATTTTCCACAGTAACAATGGTTACACAAATAGGCCTCCATGACATATGTACATTGCCTGTCTTGTTTATTTCCCTGAGGCCTGCTTCGGACTGGCCTGATAGTGAGTGCTCAGTGGGGTTCATGTGTGTACTTTAATTGTCTCAAAAACTGTTTTAGGTCTTTCTCTTTTGTTATATTTTTCAGCGTATTCGCTGGATTGTTTTACAAATAGTGACATCCAATATTTTACGAGTATATTACGGCAGTATATTACACATCGTTCAGGAACATCATGACGTTTGTCTCGGTAATTAACCAACTTGATACACAAAATTTTGTTTTACAATAAGTTTATTTCATGCCTCTACATATTTCGAGCATATGTGCTCATCATCAGGAGGTCAAAATTGTATTACACAGCATCTGGTATCATCACACCTATAGGTGGCCGTCTCGAGACGGTAGTAATGGTAGTGTAAAAAATAAAATAATGTATTTCATTACTTACTATATGTTTGTCTCAAAACGTATACAATTTAGTGCATAGTTACGGGACTAATATGTTGAACGTTGCGACACAATGATGTAATAATCGGAGGGGGGTGATGGTGATTACGAAATGTTGACGTTGCAAGGCAGCCAAATTTATGATTAAATGATAAATCTAATTCTATACAACATAGAAACTTAATTGAAACCACAAATAATAATAATAATAATAATAAGTGTTTATATCGTGGCATATAATTTGCGATAATCATGTGATTCTGTCGCTGTCAGAAGATGCACAGGGAGGTAACACCAAACATTATTTGTCACAATATCACAACTAATAATATTTATGGTTTCGTGAATATTTTACATCAGTAGGTTTCTATGTTGTATAGAATTATATTTATACAATAAATTTAGTTTCGTTGCGCAGTCAGTAGTGTGTAAGCACGCCACCTGAAGATGGCAGGAGGTGTCTAAACTTGTAGTAAAAATTCATGTAACACAGCCTCAGATTGTAGGTTGCTGGAGATAGTAATAATTTGATATTATAATTTGACGCAAAAATACATGTCACCTAGTAACGGATATTTACTCCTTTGTTATTTATGCACATAGGCCAAGTGAGTGTCTGTTACGCTAAAGATTAATATTTGACGTATACTCCGGATTCATGGATTATAGTGATTGTAAGATGTCGACATGTGCTTGTGTGTTACCATGGTTGTGAGACTCTGTCTAGGGTGATGGTTTTCGAGAACAGGGTGCTCGGGAAGATACGTGGGTCTAAGAGCGACGAGGGGCCGATCCCAGTGGCCGCGCCTCTAAGGCATGGGTCTGCGGCCGCTCACTTTCTGGGATTGCGGGTTCATGTCTTGCCGGGACATGGACATCTGTCTCTTGTGAGTGTTGTGTGATGTTAGATAGAAGTCTGTGCGTCAGGCTGATCACTCGTCCAGAGGAGTCCTGCCGAGTGTGGTGTGTATGAGTGTGATCGTGAAACCTCGCCAATGAGGAGGCCCTGTCGCACAAGGGGCTGTCAAGCCGTGGAGAAAAAAGGAGGGACGAGGTAACAGGGGAATGAAGCAAATTGCAATATGCGTAACTACATGATTTGTGTTAACCAAATACAAGAAAAATGGGATGGGCGGGACATGTAACACGTATGGAGGAGAGGAAAGGTTCCTGTAGGATTTTGGTGGAAAGGTGAAGAAAACAGATCACTTGGAAGGCCGAGAAGTGGATGGGATGATAATATTAAAATGGATCTTAAAGAAATAGGATTATATATCGTTGGTGGATTTATTTGACTCGGCCTGGGAAATTGGCAGGTTTTGCCGAACGCGATAATGAACCTGCCGACCACGATAATGAACTTGTAGTTTCTATGAAATGCGGGAAGTTTCTTGACTAGCTGAGAAATTGTTAACTTACCAAAAATAACTCTGCTGCATGGAGCTAGGGCCTGCAGGTAGCAGATTTCGAACTGCTGTTTAATGCTTGCAGTGATAAAGTACCTCTTCCCTTTGTCAGGGACAGTATTCCTGTCGTCATGGAAATTTCAACTAAAGTAATATAAAAAAAAATATGAAATATTTTTACATATAAGTTACATCTAGAGAGAATGGAGGAGGATAGGATGCTCAAAAAGATCTTCACTCAAGAACTGGAAGGGAGGAGAAGAATGGGAAGACCCAGGAAAAGACGGAATGAGGAAGTAGAAAGAAATCTTCAAGTGCTGGGAGTGAGAAAAATGGAGAGAGTTTGTGGCAGATAGGAAAAAAATGGAAGGACATTGTTCGACAGGCCAAAGCCGACAGTGGGCTGTTGTGCCAATGCAAGAAGAAGAAGAAGAAGAAATAAGCTACATTAATTCGATTATGTAATATATTTGTAGTGGCATAATTTTATGGTTTTCATATCCTACGCTATTTCTACACAGCGTCAATACTCAATAAATGACGAAGATGATAGGAACGAAAAAATGTATACATTTGTATCTAGTGCGGTGTATTGCCTGATTTCTTTGGAGATAGAGTTTACTGAATCTCTTGATGCAGCAGCAATGTTATGTAGACGCCTGACTGAGGGGTTTTCTTAGGAAAATTCCGGGCTAGTGCTTCTACTAGACCATGTCCACTGATTTCCATATTCTTTCCAATTTATCATTCGCCACTCATCCTGCAATTCTGAGAACTGGCAGCGAGGTAAACTAATATAATTTAGATACACTTGTTTGTAGGTTATATCTTATGTGGCGGGTTGTAATTAATAGATAAATGATGAATCTGATATTTATTGGACCTTGCATAATTGTGATAGCTGAAGAATAAAAAACCAACTAGATGCCATTTGTTATTTTATTGTACTTCTTATAGGCTCAATATGTTTCGGGCATTACTATGTCCATCATCAGGAGCTCGCGACTATGATGTTGATTACCACATTGGTCGTTTCGTTCTTGGTTTGCTGTATGTTGGAGGTTAGGTGCATTTAGGCTACTCCAACCTAACTGCACCTAACGTCCAACATACAGCAAACCAAGAACGACACGACCAATGTGGTAATCAACATCATAGCGGCGAGCTTCTGATGATGGACATAGTAATGACCGAAATATGTTGAGCCTATAAGAAGTACAATAAAATAAGAAGTGGCGTCTAGTTGGTTTTTTATTCTTCAGATAAATGATGCCCTGTTGTAAGGATACTCGGGCTACATTTAATTGTTGTTTTCTGTTAGACAGAACCTCATATGAGAGTAGCTGTATCAAAAATACGCTGGCAACATAATTTCACCATGTAATCAGAAGCTGCTTCCTCTCCATGTTTTCTTGCAGGGTTTTTATTACTTGTAGGCACGTAGATAAAGTGGAAATATTAGACGTGAGATTCGAGCAGTACGGATTTTTCAATCAGCATTGAAATCTCAAGTAACTCAACTACGTACAACCGTTGCAGTCTCTGGTGATATATTCAATTCATACGAGGTTAAACCATTATAAGCAAAACTTCTAAAAATTCGGCACGTGCACTTTTTTTCATGGTTATCTTGCAAATCGCGAGCCCAACTAGAAAAGGTATTGCGAACAAGCGTGGCAGTGTACATATAACCTAATATTGAGGCTCGTTCGTGCAGCCATTGTTGCAGTTGAAAAGCAGTGAATATTACACAACCTGAGTTTGTGTATTTGTAGCCTTAGGCATCCAGCATGCAATACGCATGCGCCATATTGTCATCTTTGGCCTGCCACGCTGTACAATATTTGCCCACATTATCTCATAAACGGCACGATTTTTTTTTAAGTTACGGAACACAAAATGTGTGTTTTGATTTTCTCTGCAACTTTTGTCTGAAATATTTCTCATTCTAAGAAGAAATGAGCGAGATATGATAAACAATGTATATTGGTCTTCATAAAGAGTATTCTTTATTCTTGTTCGGTTTTAATGAAACTTTAATTTTCTTGACAGATTTTCGGAAAATCCTCAAATATCAAATTTCATTAAAATCCGTCCAGTGGGATTCGAGTTGTTCCGTGCGGACGGACGTATGGATTGGCGGACGGACATGACGAAACTATTAATGGCTTCTCTAAGTATTGCGAAAGCACCTAATAAAATGTGTTTTCAGATGTTTTCGCTGTGATAAACACAAGCAAGTTACATGCTATTGAAGCTCGGGTTGCGCCCATATGTGTATAGCTATTCACATACATGGCTCATTATTTTTATGACAACCACAAATGGTATGCTTCAACATTTTTTAATACCGAAATAAAATTTAACAAAAATCATTTCCACTTATCTCGAGTTGTTTGATGCGCATAGATAGACGGACGAATGGAAATAGTTTTTACAAGCCCTCATCATGGATGCGAAAACGTCTATGAATGAACAGCCGATGTTCAGAAATCACGTAACGAAAATGCACGTGATGATGATAAAATGAAGCAGAACTCCCAGTACGTGGACTCTTTTCGCGCAGTCAAAAGCGTGCGTGACGGTGTATAACATTTTCCCCCTCGGCCACCTGTTTTCTATCACGGTTCCAGCACGTTCACAAATCCTTGTTGTCTGAGCAGAAGGCATGTGTTATCTCTGATAATTGCTTTTCCACATCCTCCGCCCATGCATCTGCTTGCGAAATCTCTCTTACGTTTTTCGAGTAGATACACTGGTTTCAGAGTTGCCTGCGTGAAACAAAGCAGAGTGCAAGGAAACTCCAGGCAGTGTCATAAATATACAGAAATACACTCGAAGAGAGGTTCGCTATGTGGGGATTAGTAGGTTGTAATTTACGCTTGTGTGATCACAATCCTGTTATATTCTGATTCCTTGTCTCTCAATGGATGGGGGCATTGTTGTGGCTTGTGCGATTTATATCCGAATCTTTATCGTGGTTTTACACAGACCATATAAGAAAATTATAGAAAAACAATACGCATGCATCCACATAGCCATTATTTCTTCTTTTCAAATCCTTCATCATTTATTATTGTCATATTTGATTTAACACAAAATGTCTCTGCAGTAGAGACAATATAGTTAAATGTTATGTACTGAATCTTTAGCAATACTACAGGGTCATTATTTTATATGACCTTAATAGCTGGTTACTTCCCGTCGGGCCGCATATGTTATATGCACAAGTCTACTCATCGGCTTGCTTCCGCGCTGCTTACTGAAAAGCCTCAGAGTAATCTGATTGTTTGTTAACGAATTTCGTGTGATACATGCGCTGAATACAGCCGGTATAGGAACGGTCGTGTAAATTGAGGTCAAAATTTTCTGACATTTCTAACATGACAACCATGTAAAAATAAGTGGAAAGGTCTATAACAACTGGTTAGATTCCAGACGGTAAGAGAACACGCAAAAGGCACGTGTTTGCTCCATCCGTGTGACAAAACAGTGGCTCAAAACTCTACGACCTAGATCTGAAAGCAAGACTAAATTGTATGAATTTCGAGGGCTGCACGCTGGAGAAATTGACAGATCCCATACACTTAATGCTTAGCGGTGAAGTTTGGTTTGAACTCAGTAAATACATTAACTCTAACTGCCACAGGATCACCAGGTTATTAATCCACGAAGTGAGGTAATGTGGTGTGTAGTTTGGTGTGTGTTGTATTGTGAGTGCAGCTGGGATTGTTTGGTCAATTATTTTTTCTTATTGCAAAAATTCATCCAGATATGTAACACGTTAGACATCGATCCCCTTCGTTATTCTTCAGATTGAATTTCCAGTGATTTTGTCTCTTTTCAAGATTAAAGTCGATCTTGAAGAAACTTAGATGTTGGGACATCGAAGAATTTTAAAACAAAGTGACGGCAACACTGGAATTTATCATCACGAAGGAGGACTTCCATAAATATTTCCAACAGTGGCAACATCGCTGGGGTGTATAAGTGTATAGCTGCTAATGTGGAGTAATTTTGATGGCGAATGCCTCATTAAACTGCAGATTTACAGAAATAATTGCAATAAAATTATTTCCATAACTTAATAGCCATGCCGCGTACTGTAAGCTTAACACTTGAGTTTTTCACAACCCCCAGACATGTGGGTCTGGTAAGCGAAGGTGTATTTCTTGTAGGCGTAATAAATTTTTCCTTGTTCTTTAGACGACCGCCGGGGAAATTTTGTTTAATGAAGTGATGAATATACAGGGAGTTTCATAATGTATTCCGAAATTACAAAAATTTATTATGCGAAAACCGTAGGACACGTATTTGCGAAACCTGTACAGATAGAAGTAACAACTCAATTTTTTTTCTCCTCAGTAAGCTGTTTTTCATCGTAGTTCACACTTCTGCCGCTAGACGTTGCGAGTGTATGTAGTGAGAAAATGGCCGCTCCGGGAGAGAAGTTGTTATGTGTGTTGCAATATCACATGAGCAAGTCTGTGGTTACTGTGCAACGTACATTTCGGGCAAAGTACGCAAAGGACTTGCCTACAGACAAGACCATTCGTGCGTGGTATAAACAATTTCTGAAATTGGGTGTCTGTGCGAGCGTATGTGGCAAGAATTTGAATATGATATCGATGTGTGCTTTGTCACCCCTGGTGCACACATCGAACATCTCTAGTTGCGAAAAAAAATCGGTTTTCCTGTTGCTATGGACAATTCCATTAAGGTAGGTCCTTTGGTTTTCTTTTTATACATGTTTGTAATCACGGAGAACATTATGAAAAGCCCTGTACGATATACCAGTAATGTCGAGGTGTGCGTGATGTCACCATACACAGATCTGGATTAGTTGATCCGACGTGCGGTGGAGTGTTAAAACTCTTGGCCTCAATAACATTTTCAAGTAAGTAAGGAAATCCCACACATAAATTTTCAAACAGATTTTTGCAAATAGTCTTGAGAAATTTCGCCGTCATTATGGAAGAATCCCTGCTAGCACATGTGCCTGCGTAGTCGTATAGTGCTGTCCGGGGGGGGGGGGGGGAAGTTGTTGAAATGGTTTTAAAACTAACCTCAAACAAAAGGATGGTCCCTTTTAAAGCGCGCGGTTAAC
>Ga0131853_10008885_pt1 | contig 18330 bp, 15 predicted proteins | sample TergutLab28metaG_FD_92764 | JGI IMG/M metagenome (GOLD analysis project Ga0131853, IMG submission 92764) | Labiotermes labralis P1 segment gut microbial communities from Petit-Saut dam, French Guiana - Lab288 P1 (version 2) (version 2) | ecosystem: Host-associated > Arthropoda: Insects >... | reverse complement strand
CATTGGCTGTTTGAAGTGGGGGGGGGGGGAGAATCTCCAAACGACTTTTTGAGGTTTTCCATTTATTTACGTACAAATGAGACGTTAATACGGGATTTTTTACCAATTTTTTACAAATGGGGAGGAAATTTTAACTAAAAAAAAGTAAAACCCCAAACAGGCGTTTTTAGATTTCCCCCCCCCCCCCACTTCAAACAGCCAATGTAGCCTACTTTCAAAGAAAAATTCAGTTATCCGGATTTTCTGTATATCCGGATGGCTCGCCGTCCTAATTAATCCGGATAAGTGCAGTCGTTCTGTATTTGTAAAATCGGAAATAGATGAATTTAAGTTCGCTTCCACTTGAAATTATTTTTTTGATTCCAAACACCCACCGTAAAATCGGCAGGTGGGCGGGGGAGCCAATCCCCCTCCACCCCACCGCTAATGTGTTCGTTGATTTTTTTCGGACCCCCCGCCCCGTCATTGCCCTTGAAGTGTATAACCAGAAACTTCGTTCCGGTACGTCGCGGTGCGCTGATGTACCTACACACGTCACACTTCAGAAACCCACCAAATATTTCTGTTTGTCTTTCGCTCCTATGAAGAACGAACCGCGAAATAAGTGCAAGACATTTTCCCTCATTTATTGCCTGTAAAAACGCAAGCAATTGTTTAGTTCCACGTGGTTTGTAAATGAAAAGTAAAACAAGCACATTAAGTAAGTGAGATTGTGCTGTGATGTGGCGTTGTGCAATTGCACAGTACCGTACTTTCTCCGCCTTCTGTTCTGTGGGAGCCAGAAACATAACAGACACAATCATCGTAGAAAGGATGTGGGCGCATGATGGGAAAACACGAGATTATGCTGGCTTAGTGAAGAAACTTTACGTAACGATTTGAAACTGTGTTTGTAAACGGACATACGGGTTACGTTTACATCTATAAGGGTTTCCGAGAGCGACACGTCTGTGGTTTATAGTTACTTTATTTGTGGTATCGACTGTTATGTTCCAAATATGCGAATGTTTGTACATGGACGCTCCCAATGTAACACAAATTACCAAATAATATCAGCTCTTATAATTTCTCCTGCCAGTTACATTTATTAAGATGCGGTTACACTAAACTTACCCCTTATCCTGCTAACGTGGAGATTATGGTGAGCTCCTAATATTGCCAGCAGATGGCATTTAGGATTTAACTCGGCGTTTAAAGGTTTCATTACAAAACTTTTCCAAATGTCTTGTACAAACAACAAACACAAAATATAACTAGAACATTTGTAGACGGTTATTAAATATTTGGGAATGAGATAGGCGGGACATGTAGAGTGTATGGATGACAGGAGAGGTGTATACAGGGTTTTGGTGGGGAAACCTGAAGGAAATAGACCACTGGGGAGACCCAGGCGTAGATGGGAGGACAATATTAAGATGGACCTTCAGGAAGTAAGATGTGGGGGTACGGACTGGATCAAGCTGGCTCAGCATAGGGACAGGTGGCGGGCGCTTGTAAATGCGATAATGAAACTTCGGGTTCCATAAAATGCGGGGAATGTCTTGACTAGCTGCAAACCGGTTAGCTTCTCAAGAAGGAATCTGCTCCATGGAGTAAGTAAGAAAGTAATAAATCTTTGTAAATATTTCGGATAAATCTTAGTAATTAACCAACTTAATGCACGAAATCTTGTTTTATAATAGGTTTATTACACTCCTCTACATGTTTCGAGCACTATGTGCTCATCATCGGAAGGTCAAAATTGTATTATACAGCATCTGGTATCGTCACACCTGTAGGTGACTGTCCGGTGCGCAGTCCTCTCTCAACTGTGCACCGGAAGGTCACCTACAGGTGTGACGATATCAGATGGTGTATAATAAAAGTTTGACCTCCTGATGATGAGCACATAGTGCTCGAAACATGTAGAGGCATATAATAAACCTATTATAAAACAAGATTTTGTGCATTAAGTTGGTTAATTACTAAGATAATTATACTGAGATGCACGGTCAGCAAAACATCAAAATTTCGGATAAAATTATGTGCGAGAAGGAGAGGAATCTGGGTAGATAACGGTGGATGCATTTTTCGGAAATTCATCTGTGATACTGGTGATTGGAAAAAAAAAACACCAGAATTGCGACAGTATGTTATTAAATTTTGTGAGATTTGTGTCTGTCACAGCGGTATTGCTGTGGGCCGAACTATCGTGTGACGTAACGATGCATTACTGCCTAAACAGTTACCGACGTTACGAAAGATACGTTAATTTTTACCTTCCTTTAAAGTGTCAAACAGTTCAAGTTATGAGTGGTACACCTTTACCCTTGTAAAGGCACTACGGTTTGTTCGAAACGTCGGCGACTACTTATCAGCGTAAGAGCGTCACAAATGACAAGAAATTAAATTTATTAAATTTCCCTAGACGCTTCCGATAAATCGGGTGTTTTCGGGGATGGGAAAATTCTAAACAGGAAATATGATTTAATATTCGGGGGCTCGCTTTCGATTTTCTGGATTAGAAGTAAGAAGAATTTGCTGGTATAATAAGTCGCTTGATTACTGTACACAGGGCGAGATGAGAAGACACACCGTGTAAGGAATGTATGGAATTGCGCGTATACGAGGGGAATGTTATGCTGGTGAATCCCTGGCAACAGAACGTTTTGTTGCCCACTAAATATAACTAGTCACTGGCAACAGGACTTTTGTTGCCCACTAAACATAACTAATCCCTGGCAACAGGACGTTTTGTTGCCCGCTAAATATAACTAGTCACTGGCAACAGGACTTTTGTTGCCCACTAAATATAACTAGTTACTGGCAACAGGACTTTTGTTGCCCACTAAATATAACTAATCCCTGGCAACAGGACTTTTGTTGCCCACTAAATATAACTAATCCCTGGCAACAGGACGTTTTGTTGCCCACTAAATATAACTAGCCACTGGCAACAGGACGTTTTGTTGCCCACTAAATATAACTAGTCACTGGCAACAGGGCATTTTGTTGCCCACTAAATATAACTAATCCCTGGCAACAGGACGTTTTGTTGCAAACTAAACATAATTAATCCCTGGCAACAGGACGTTTTGTTGCCCACTAAATATAACTAATCCCTGGCAACAGGACGTTTTGTTGCCCACTAAATATAACTAATCCCTGGCAACAGGACGTTTTGTTGCACACTAAACATAATTAATCCCTGGTAACAGGACGTTTTGTTGCCCACTAAATATAACTAATCCCTGGCAACAGGACGTTTTGTTGCCCACTAAACATAACTAGTCACAGGCAACAGGACTTTTTTTGGATCCCAAGTCCTAGCCGAGCGGTGAGTAGGAGGTTGTGGGATGAATTGATGGTCGAACGTCCAAGATCGTAGGATACAAAGTAGCTTTATTGTTGTATCGGGAAGCCAATCTCGCGCCCCGAGTTCCAGTAGGTGAAAGTTACAGCCAAGCGTTACAGCAAGAATAGACAAAATACGCAGGTTTGCATGGCAGTTAAGTGATCTAGTCACATGCTTCTAGCACAAAGGTCATGTGTGTTCGTACCCTGTCCCGTGCATTTAGCGTTCAGGCCAACGACTAAACTGGCGTATGACATGGGGCGAGGTTCACAGTGCAGTGCATGGTACAGTACCAACAGTATGGTACAGTACCAACAAGGCTGTGATACAAGCATTAAATATAACTATGAACCAAACAAAACAGGGGTGTCCCAAAATGCCCCTGCGGGGTCTTGGCGTGCATGCATGCAACATGTTTGTTGCCCACTAAATATAACTAATATCTGTACTTGTGCTCTTTACCGTTCTTTCTGCCATGTTCGGGGACCCTCAGGCATCCGATAAGCAAACATTTGACTCCCCAAGTACGTTCGTGTTACTGCCAATGACATATAAATTTTAATATAAAAAATTTATTTAAAAATTCCAAAGTCCAGAGACAGCGAAATCTTTCTCCGTTAATCAGACGCGATTTGCCTTTCGTCACAGACGATTTGCGGTGTGCAGTTATGCCGCAGTGCCTAGAGCTGTGCTGTTTTGAAATATTTTATTTTACACGCCTTGGAGAAATGATAATATTAAAGTTACTTTAAACGCGTATTTTATGTAAGAAATGTATTTATAGCTGTAAGTAAAATTTCCCCATGTTAATTAGCTGTCGCTTCAATGCCTGCCATTTTCCGTCCCACGCCCGTCTGACAGTAGTCGGTCATGGACGCTTGTCGCGGTACGTTAACACGATTCGTTTCGCAGTGCAATAAACGACTATTCCGCTGTGTCAAGTAATTTACATTCGAAATTCTGTAACGTTCCCGAAATCGTGTGTCTTGTTTTCGGTATTTAGTGTTTAAAACTTTAATTAGTTTCCAATTACTCGAACGTAACAACATTCCTACCTTTCACTCATCATCTGCATATACAGTATTTGAACAAATTGCACAATTAATAATCATTTGTCAGTTTATGTCCCTCCTACATGTTTCGACCTTTACAAGTTCATCATCAGGGAGGTATGTACAAAGGCACACAAGTAGAAGAAATTTTGTCAAAAATGCGCGTGTGTTCAGAAAAAATGCAAAATTGTTATATTCTTATAATAAAACCAACGAGAAGCACTAATGTGTGAAATTTATTTTTGGAATAGAATTCTACATGTTTCGGACAGTTTCTCTGTCCATCAACAGGAGTCTAGCACTGTACACACTGCAATGGTATATGTCACACAGGGTTGTTGACAGCTTGCGAGCAAGCAGTCAGCATAACCTGTATGACATATACCTGTTGCTGTGTGTACAGTGCTATACTCCTGATGATGGACAGAGAAACTGTCCGAAACATGTAGAGTTCTATTCCAAAAATAAATTTGAGAATTTGGTGCTTCTCGTTGGTTTTATTATAAGAATACAATTACGATGCAAGGTCATTTGAATGTCAAATGCAAAATTGTTAATTAAAATTCCTAAAAATGTTCAAAATATAAACGAATTATCAACTTTTCTTATATTTCTAAACCATTTTACCATCCACGGCCAACAAATATCTGTGTCCATTTTTGTCAACTTCAATTCAAGGGGAATATCGCTCTGTTGTCTGGCTGGTGTTTATAGCACTGTGGGTATCTGAGTACTGAGAATGCAAAAAAAAGAGAAAGGAAAATCTGGATAAGAAGTTAAGTAATTTTTTTAAATATTTGAAAATTAATATGAAAAATAGAATATTTATATAACACTTCTGAAAATTAAAACGACTTAAAAATACTGTCAGAATCCTACAAATTTCTGTCAAAATTTGATGGTCCCTGATTTGTATACAAGGTTTAAAATGTCACACTTACTACCAAGATTATATTTATGACATTACGTCTAAGTAAACATTGTATTTGCTGTGTTATGTGGAATGTGACTAACCTTCATATGAGATACACAGAAGAATGAATTCATACGAGCCCAATTAACCTTTTGAAGCCTAATATCAACTATAGTGGTCGTACCGCACCGCTAACCTCTAAAGTTGCATTTTATATATTTATTCAACAAATATAGGTATTGAATATTTTAAACGTGGTATATAATCTCCGTTTTTTTCTCTTCAAAATGTAGTTTGTTTCATAATTCTAACTTATTTGGTTCCTGTATTATTCACATTTTATATACAGGTGTGCCAAAATTAAAAGAATAATTCCGGCGCCAAAAGGTTAAACTGTGTCGCATAAATTACCCTTTGACTCCTAAAGGAAAGTTACAATAGTCTGTGTAGAGGATTGATTTGCATGGAAAACACTAACCGTATTGATGTAATGTTGTGTGCAGAGTCAACACACAGAACACGTCTAAACAATATATCTGTAAAACGTACTGTCCGGAAATAAAAAAATGTTACAATGTAAACGGACGTATTTGAAGATTTTCAGCCTAATATCTTGATAAATCAGAGGCAATGTTAAAGACAGATGCATAAACGGCGAAACAATTACACACATTTGAATACAGCACATTACATAGGCCTATAGTCTTAAAATTAAAAGCCAAAAAGATTTATTATTTCTCAATATTATTTTTGGTAAAGAACTCTAAGGGATTCGGACAGACTTACTGTCCATCATCAGGAGTTTTAGTACTAGTTGACTGTCTGCTAGCAGACAGTCAACTAGTACTAAAACTCCTGATGATGGACAGTAAATTTGATGTTCGTGTGACCCTGCATCCTTAATATGAAACCATTTATTAGACCAACTTGTTGCAACAATTATGATTTATTAATAAACCATTAACTCAACATGTTTTGGGCACCATTGTGCCCATCTTCAGGAGTGCTAGGATGTACACTACAACATATGTTTTTCAGCACTGTAAAAGGTAAGTCACAATAAGGTGTTTGTATTGTGATCGATTGTTTGTTGTGTTAGGTGATGATTGGTATCCTGTGTTAGACACGCTGTAGGGTGTAAGTCTGTCCGAAACATGTAGAGTTCTTTACCAAAATAAAGCTGAGAATTAGTGCATCTTGTTGACTTTTTTTATAAGAATATATCACGATGCACGGTCCTCTGAATGTCAAAAGAGGCCTATAGGTTGGTCGACTGGCTAACGTGTGTACTGTTAACACAATAGCTGAACACAACATGCGAATATAAGAGTAAACACAACTGAAACACTCACCTTTCCGTAAATAATCAACAACTTATCTTACTGAAGCACATTAACTTAAGGTAACTGATCGCAGTAACCCACGAACAGGTAGACAACTGCTAGTGTACCGCTCCACAATCACACAGCTTCGCACACCCGCACAAACACTAACCTAAAGCCACTTAAACCAACCAGCGCACTTCTTGTACTGCCAACCGGCACCTTCTCTACGACTGACCTGCAGTCCGAGACAAGCGGCTTCTTGAGCACTGGGGAGACTGAAACGCAAGAACCGGCCGCCAACCCACATCAGCTTTCGTACGTAAGGTTCACATTCCCGTAAAACTAAACGCAAGTTTCGTCTCTACGTTCATGCCAGTGCACCTTCACTCAGCTCACCCGGACGAAGCTGTTCATACCAGGCGCACACCAGGTAGAAAATGTCAAAGAGTTTATAAAGAGAAAAGATTCCTCTTTCGAAAAGAGGAGCAGAAAATGTCGAACATCTGTCAAATGCGTCAGGATATTTACGAAACTAATCTCAGTAGTGGCAGGGTTAGCTGTAACGATTCTCCTTGAACCGAATTATATTCCCAGAATTTGTTTTTCTTAATATTTTTTTTCAGGTAATGCACCGAGTTAATATTAATTTGGGCAACTGCTAGCTGCAAGCACTTCAACTAACAATGATTAAAACCTTTAAGCGCTGTTACTGATGTTGGTGTTTCTGTATGGTATGTGCACGCACAAAGGCAACTTTACGCACGTACACGCCACGACGGTACATGTGGGGATTAGACGCATAACTCCTCTCATTCCTAACCTCGAGCGTAGATACGGGTACGTAGCTAGATTCACTTCCTGGCTGCAGTACCACTGGGAACGAACCCGGTACCCATTTTATAGTAGGCTGAGGGGACCCCAGAGATGGCGTGGATGTTTTGGAAGTGAGAAAAATCCCTTGCCCCAGCCAAGATTTGAAACCGACATCTTCCACACCGTGACCCAATCAATAAACCGACCGCGCTGTCTCGGTGCCCCTGTCAAGTATGAGGAACCCCAATTAAGTTCAAAGTTTGCTGACCCCCTTCACCATAACAGGGGACCGCGGTAGCACAGTGGTTAAGGTGCTGTGCTACAAATCGGAAAGTCGTTGGTTCGATCCCAGCTGGTGCCATTGGAACCTTTCATTGACATAAAATCCCTGAGGTCCACTCAGCCTCTAACAGAAATGAGTAACAGGAGTATTTACTGGGAGTAAAGGCGGCCGGTGCGTAAGGCTGACAAACTTACCACCATCCTGTGCAGTTGTCACAAAATCTGGGAACCTTAACTTCATGGAACCCTCTGGGCCACTCCAGGTCTGTAACGGGACTGCCTTTATAAGAAAGAGACTGCAGTTTTATGAACACTGGGAAGCAGTCACGTGATCCTCTCATTTCGTTTGTTTATACTAAATGAAACAATAGTAAACAGAGTCTATACACAACTTTAATTAATTATTAGTTTAAATATTTATCAGCGACATGTTTCGGCCCATTTAAAAAACCATCTTCAGGCTGATTGCGTAGCAAGGAAGGAACATTACGTTAAATTGTCACAAATATTGCACGAGATCTCGTTTTGCATAAAATTATAGGGGTATTATATTAATATAATGTTTGAAGGTGTAAATAAAATCTGTTAACACAATAAACTTTAAAATTCACTAAATACTGTATAGTAAAGGTAAACGTAAAGGTCACCCTTGTACAGGCACTGGGGCTTTGTACAGGCCGCACAGCCCATAGAGGGAGTAGAGGTATAGCTCTACTCTTTCTTGACCGTGGCACTAGAAGGGGGTGAGGGGTCAGCGTCACGCCCCGGCCGCTCTTTACCCCGAGAAAGACCCGGTATCCATTGTACAGGAGGCTAGGTGGGCCCCAGTGCCCGTCTGGACCGATGCGGAAAATCTCGCCCCCCACCGGGATTCGATCCCCGGACCGTCCAGCCCGTAGTCAGTCGCTATACCGACTGAGCTACCCGGCCCACATTAAATTCTTCTTCTTCTTTTCCTCCTCCTTCCATTAGCACTACAGCCCACTGTGGGCTTTGGCCTGTCGAACAATGTCCTTCCATTTTTTCCTATCTGCCACCAACTCTCTCCACCTTCTCACTCCCAGCACTTGAAGATCTCTTTCTACTTCCTCTTTGCATCTTTTCCTGGGACTTCCCCTTCTTCTCGTCCCTTCCAGTTTTTGAGTGAAGTTCTTTTTGGGCATTCTATCCTCCTCCATTCTCTCCAGGTGACCTAACCAGGTTATCCTTTGCCCTTTTATCCATTTTACTATATTTTCACCTTTGCTCACCTCTTCTAGTTCTCGATTCGTCCGACTTTTCCATTCCCCGTTTTCATAACATTAAATTCTATATAGTATTTTATAAGTGTTACAATTCATTGTGTTAACAGACTATATTACAGTTTAAAACCTTATTTCCTTAATATGCAATCAGCCAGCACGTGGTTTTATTAAAAAGTCGAAACATGTCGCTGATAATTACTTAAACTAGTTGACTGACATTGTGTGGACCCTCTGTTTACTCCTGTTTTATTTATCAGCACGTTATAACACAACTGGGACGCCTTGCCTGAGCGTTCCCTTGTTTCCCTCCTTCAGAAATACTGAGAACTTAAATCGGTCTGGGAAAATTCGGCAAAATATAAATGAATGGGCAAAACAGCTACGATATTTAGCTGAAAGAGGGCCAAACGTGCAATGGCTGAACGGCCTTACCTGACCAGTGTCACAATCCCATTAACAAGTACCAAGATATATGGCCTTGGGGCGATACCATAAAGTGAATTAACCTATCAGACACGTGTGAGGCACAGCGTAGATCAGGCCACGTGGCTAGTCGGATAGATCTTCACCGCAGACGGCCGGGTTCAATTACTGGGCAGGTCGCGTGGCATTTGTGGGGGACTAATAGGCACTGGGGATATTTCGGCTCTCCACTGTTCCAGCTCGTTCCATCATTGCCCCATATTCATTTATTCGCAGATACAAAGACATATTCTCCCTTCGCTCGGACAATAACGACATCGTAACTACATCACTGAGTGACGCAGTTTGCACGCTTCACATCTCGTGGCAATGCCGTACCTTCTCACGGAACACAAATCGGTGTAACTTCACATGTGCTCATAACGGAAGTACGGCCTCCCCTGCGCCGAATTTCACGGAACCCGCAAACACTCAGCACATTTGCCTAATGACATCTAGTGGCTTATCGAGGGGGGCTCAAACCCCCGCCCCCGAAATTCTGAAGGCCCTCCAAAATCGTGCCAAACTCAACCCGATTGTGAAAACTGTTAAAAATTGCTGAATTTAGGACGCCAACACCCCAAGCTGTTCGGAAAAAGAAAGCAGTAAAATTCTAAAACTACCGCCGGTTCGCAATTGTTTTACGTTAGCAATGACAAATAAATTTGTCGCCATCATAAATAGTCTTAAAGTAACAAAAATTAAGAAAATGTTACTATATGAAATGAAATTTCTTGTACCAAATTACAGCTGCCTCCGGAGCCCCTGACTAGGGGGCTACCGCCCCCAGATACCCTTTCTCTCTGTCCTCTGTCCTCAACTGAATTTGTTGACCCCCCGAACAAAATTCCTGGGTACGCCACTGCCGATATCACATACCAAACGTAACCCCAACGGGACAACAACAATGGAAAGTGGGTTTAACAAATCATGTAGGCTCCCAACTAACCTGTGGCATTCAGTGTGCTGATTTTCACATAAATCACAATCAATACATTTTTGTGGGTATATGTTGTAACAGGGGGCCGCGGTAGCACAGTGGCTAAGGCACTGCGCTACAAATCGGAAGGTCGCTGGTTCGATCCCAGCTGGTGTCATTGGAATTTTTCATTGACCTAATCCTTCCGATCCCACTATGGCCCTGGGGTCGACCCAGCCTTTAACAGAAATGAGTACCAGGAGTATTTCCTGGGGATAAAAGCGGTCGGTGCGTAAGGCTGACAACCTTACCACCATCCTGTGCCGTTGTCACGCAATTTGGGAACCTTAACGTCTTGGAACCCTCTGGGCGCCTCGGACCCATATTGGAACTGATTTACCTTTGCCTTTACCTTTTTTATCAACTGTAACGATGTTATTTTCGAATTCAGATCAAGAATGTGGCAAATAATGAAAAACTGTTATTCGCCGCACGGCTTTTCACGAACTTCACAGTAAGTGTGAAAGGTTTCGTGAAGAACTCGTATCGAATTTCGTGAAAATATACCAGACTGTTCCTGTACTGTTATTGGGTCACAGATGGGCAGAGGGAAGGGAGTGGGGGGGGGTGACGTGGTCTGACCCATAGGTATTACTTTCTGCTTAGTTAATATCGTCTGACTTATCACCGCAAACCTTGCTCCTGGTGCCAGGAACTTGCGCATTTCAGAGGACCGTTCTGTGCAGAGCTAACAGACCTGCTGCTACAGGAGTCAGTCACACCAGGATCAGGGTCATTCCTACTGTTTATGAACTGCTTATTGGTTTCTCGTTTGCTGGCAAAGAACAGTGCATCATTTGAGATATGCATGTGAAATTCAGCATGCAGTTAGAGTATCAAGGTGGCTGTGTATCTCGTATGAGACGTTGCTTTGCGAGACAGCAGTCATAAATATGGCCACCATGCGCTTCTGTCATGTTTCATCAGACAACATTAACGTGTATGTAACTTATAATTCATTCACAAAAGTGCAATAAACACAAACGTAATAAACTTACTACATTTGCATAAAAAACGGCCTACGGAACCAGAATAAGCACTTTATGAACTGCCCTCGGACTTTAGCTGCTTTTCAAACCAGTCTTCTGTATTTTACGTGACATTGGATTTAAGAAAATTTAATTATGTTTCCATGTCTTATTTACACCTGGAAATAAAACGCTTCTTTCATTGTTATTAATATATTGTGTACATTTAACCATTTACAGTCTAGCGGTTTCTTTACGTACCGCCAGGTTTAACATTAAAATAATCTACATGGTGTTCGCTTTGCGTTGAGTGTGTTGTGCGGATCTGAGAACAGACAGCGGTCTTTTGCTTTGTACATCATTAACTGACTGGTTTTTATAGCCGTGGTAGAAAGTGTTTACAGCGCGGTACGGACTGAGTCCTTAATATAAAGCAGATTAATTTTAGTCTTTTAAAAGTTTAATGACATGTATTAGGAGCTAAGGCATATAAAGATACGTGTTACTTGGCTACCGACGTATCGGTTTTTAAATTTAGGGATGTAGTCACGTGATAATGATCCGATTTCCGTGTCGAAACATGGTGCAGTACACAAAAAAAATAAGATTTGTACTTGAATGTTGCTGACGACAGGTACATTTCGGGAACACGTGAGGATTAAGTGAATGCAACTGGGGGCAGCATGAGGCCTGGTAGCTACAGCATACAGTATCGGGTAAATACCGACAGTTGTTCTGGTAATGGACTACCCATTACCCGGTAAATACCGACAGTCATACGGACAACTGTGATGGTAATAGAGCATCCAAATACCGACTGTTATTCTGGTAATAGACTATCCATTACCCAGTAAATACCGACAGTTGTTCTGGTAATAGAGTATCCATTACCCAGTAAATACCGACAGTTGTTCTGGTAATAGACTATCCATTACCCAGTAAATACCGACAGTTACACCGACAGTTGTTCTGGTAATAGAGTATCCATTACCCAGTAAATAACGACAGTTGTTCTGGTAATAGAGTATCCATTACCCAGTAAATAACGACAGTTGTTCCATTTTACCGAGAAAGGACTGATCATTGTTCTGGCTCCGTCTGACGAGGTGAAACATTACTTAACAAAGGGGAACTGATCACCCAGAAGGGTCTGTTTTTGAGCACCTTGTTGCTGCACTCTCCTTGTACGGCACGCATTTGCACCTTCCACTGTCCTGAATCAACTGAACAAAAGACAGACAGCCTGTGTCCTATGCTCACTCTACCATCTATTTCAGATCTCATCTGAAACAACAAAACTAACCCCTTCCTTCTAGACATGTGTCTAATCGTACGCCACAGTAAATCCCTCTACCGAATCGACCACCAACTTTCAACACTCCATCTTCGTGGCAGGGCTAGCTGCAATGTGTCGACATCACACATCCTCTAGTTTGGTCCAAATGGTGGCAAACACTCTGACCGTTTGCAGCATTCTGGTATAATACCAATATCAGCAACAACAGCGCAGCGCAGCGCATGCGTGCCACATCCAAGGTTCACTGCGCGACATTTCTGTAGCTGACCGCAGCACTGATTTAAAGACATGGCGATATCGATGCATTTACATTTCAAACCGTACGCACCAGAAATATCTATGACTTTCTTGCTATTTTATGGATACGAATCTTAGAACTAGTTCCTATTTGTCTGTCCTCAATTTGAGTACTTCATTTCCTGCTCCCAGATTATCACACATACCGTTCGCTGGCGACACTAAGACCGTAAACAATGTACCACCACTCTTTATCACCCCCCGGATGTTCACGTGACGTCATTCGGGTGAACGGACCTTGTATGATAAGTGAAATGAGGTCAAGAGTGTTGCATTCCTTTCCACCGGGGAGATTGTGTTTCTGTTGCTGGTAACGGAACTCTAGTGACGTGTCACTCAGCGCCCCTGGTGGAGGAAGGGGAACACAGCGCGCTGCCAGAAGCAGCGCGCAGTGGTGTGGTGGCCAGCCTGCGTTTCACGTATGCACTGTGACGTAAACCAGCTGTGTGCATAACACAGCTGTTGAGCTTAACCAAATTTTATTTAATTCACCTACAAAACATGTTTCTCCCTCATTAGGAGACCACGGTCAAGAACTTTAGTAAATATAGCACTGGGGAGTACTTTGGGTTCAGGTACACAAAAAATGTACGGGCAAATAATAAGGTGAGGGAAATTCAGTCAAAAACACAACCATATCATGTCATGTCATGCTATGCTATGTTATATTATATTATATTATATCGTATCATATATCATATCATGTCATGTCACGTCGTGTCATGCTATGTTATGTTATGTTATGTAATATATTATAACATTATATTATATATAACTCTCATAGCAAGAAAGTTGTCAAAAACTGATGATGGCCGCTATAGGCCGAAACACGTAGTTTTCTATTGCCAATAACTACCATAATTTAGCCATATATTCAGGCTGTGTTTTTGGCTGAATTTACCTCACCTTGTAGTTTAAACACAAAATGGGGATGGCGCACCTGAAAAAATACGGGCAAATGAATTTAAAAAATAAATGATTAAAAAGTCTGTCTTTTTAATAATTTATTTTTTAAATTGCGCTTTGGTTTTTTTTAATGTAATTCTGTCACAAAGCGCCCCCCTACATGTTTCGGCCACTCATGTGATCTTCTTCAGCGTGGTAAGTGCAAGAACAGAAATATATTTACAGCGTGTCGGGGTCACTCTGCAGGTAGGATCGCCAGTCCGGCTCACAGCCCACCAGACATACCTGCCATGTGCACAAACCCGCACAACTAAACTCCACACAACAATATTTCGTTTATAATATTTTCAACTTACCACTGCTTTACAATTTAATCGGAATTTTACCCGAAACTGAATTATTTCAAATGTGGGGGTGAGCTCGACACATTACAAACTCATTTGTATTCTCTCACACTTATCACCCTGAAGATGACCACATGAGTGGCCGAAACATGTGGATGGTCGCTATGTAATAAAATTACATTCATAGAACCGAAGGGAATTTGTTGATCTTCATAATAAATTCTACGCATCTAATTAACTCGCGGAGCGTAACAAACAAATCTAATTTACCAAATGACAAAACCACTAAACCTACACATGTTCATTACTACACGTTACAATGATCCGGAGTTCGAATCTCGTCACGGGCAACACGTTGATTTCTCGTCCAAAACGTTCAGACCAGTTCTAGAGTCTATTCAACCGGTACCGCAGCTCCTACAGTGGGAGTACCGGGGTGCTGATAAGTCCTTAGCCCGAGCAGGAAAGAAACAAGCTGCGCCTGTCAAAAGTGTGATGGGCAGAGGAATCGGACTGATTTGGCTGGAGTGCTGATAAGTCCTTAGCCCGGCCAAGAAGGAAACAAGCTGCGTCTGTCAAAAGTGTGATGGACAGAGGAATGGACTGATTTGGCTATGGTCGGGACAGGTGGTGGACTGTTGTGAATGTGCTAATGAAACTCCAAGTTCCATAAAATGCGGACAATGTAGATTGTTTCCTTCCTGGTCGGGCTAAGGACTTATCAGCACCCCTGTAAAGCGGCCGGGGTGCGAAGCTGACCTCTGACCACTCACCTCCCGTAGCGCCAAGGTTAAGAATGAATGGAGCTATATCCCTACTCCCCTATACGCCTTCAAGGAGTGTACAGGAAGAACATCATTTACACGGTAAAAAACGCCATATCTCAAGCCTCGCATTATTAAACAGTCTTAAAAAGACACCAGCCACTCACCGCTCTGCATATTTCAGTGCTGAGTGTTTACTTCTGTCCTACCCACGTATCGTATACGCCATTGCTTTTCAACCGCCTGCCCGCGGCCCGGTACCGGGCCCTGGCATCAATTATACCGGGCCGCGAGACATTCTCCTGGAATTGATAACTAATTTAAATGTAATTTTATATTTGTCAACATGCCACACCGTACACCTAAGTGTACTAATACTCTTTATGATTATGCCATAATTAATTATTAATACTTACTTTAGTTTAATGTATGAACTTAAAAAAATGGAAAGGTACTGACGAGTAAATCTGTTGGGACCGGCCCTTGTCTTATGGAAAAAGAATTTACCGGGACGCGGTCTCACAAAGGTTGAGAAACACTGGTATGCGTCATTCAGTTGCAGAATGACTCAAGCGGTCATGATTCGTTGCAATACGCTGTATCTCCCAAAGGCAGCTGGCAGGCCCAGAACTGAGGGAAGGAATGCACACTGATCGAAGTTCGGATTTTAAATGCCAGATTCCGGTTGGTTCAAAACTGTAACTCACAGCCTGTGTTCTGCTCAACATTTATACAACATGTTGCCACGTGTCTACAGCATATGTATACACATGGCAACATAGTAAAGAAATACCGTCAAAGTTCATGTTACATATTAAGAAAAAGGGTTATTTACTGCATTTTACGGCATACTACATAATATGCCTTATTTTCCACAAAATGCCACTAATTTCACAAATTTATCTTTTTCTCACATTGAGGGAGGAACGTAGGCTGAGAGTATTTGAGAATAGGGTGTTGAGGAGAATGTTTGGGGCTAAGAGGGACGAGGTAGCAAGGGGGTGGAGAAAACTACATAATGAGAAGATTAATGATCTGCACTGCTCACCAAATATTACGCGGGTAATCAAATAAAGAAGACGGATAGGTAGGATATGTAGCTCGAAGGGGGGGAGAGGAGAGGTGTATACAGAGTTTTGATGAGGAAATCTGAGGTAAAGAGATCACTGGGGAGACCCAGGGGTAGATGGGAGGATAATATTAAGATGGATCTTCAGGAAGTGGGATGTGAGGGTATGGACTGGATGGAGCTGGCTCAGGATAGGGACAGGTGGCGGGCATTTGTGACTGCGGTAATGAGCCTTCGGGTTCCATATCATCATCATCATCATCATCATCATATATCTGTCACGGAGTTGGGCCACTTGTTGACCCGTTCCGGTCTCACGTATCCAGAAGTCTCTTCAAAGGTCTACCATGATTCCTTCTGCCAGTTGGGGAGTATTGTTTCATTACCCTGGGTAATCTATTTCCAGGCATTCTATTTACATGTTGTATCCAGCTTCTCTTTTATTCCAGTAATTTGTCCAAAATGTGTGTTACTTTTAACTCCTGGGTTCCATATAATGCGGGGAATTTCTTGACTAGCTGAGAACCGGTTAACTTCTGAAGAAGGACTGTGCTGATTCGTTCGGTCGTCATGTCGCGGCATCAGAGCGGACACCGGCAGGTACATCATGTGGCCTTGCGGTACTCCATTCCCACTTGTTGCACCCTGACTTGCACCCAGCCAGCACACCGTGCAAGAATATGTAATTACGATCTGCCTTTCGTTCTGGCTGTACTGTTGCATTAGGTGTGCCTGTTGTGTGTTATGGGTGTGAAACTTGGTCGCTCACATTAAGGGAGGAACGTAGGCTGAGGATGTTTGAGAATAGGGTATTGAGGAGAATATTTGGGCCTAAGAGGGACGAGGTGACAGGGAAGTGGAGACAACTACATAATGAGGAGCTTAATGATCTGTACTGCTCACCAGATATTGTTCGGGTGATCCATTCGAGAAGAATGAGATGGGTGAGGCATGTAGCACATATGGGAGAGAGGAGAGGTTTATACAGGGTTTTGGTGGGGAAACCTGAGGGAAAGAGACCACTGGAGAGACCCAGGCGTAGAAGGAAGATAACATTAAAGTGGATCTTCAGGAAGTGGGATGTGCGGGCATGGACTGGATAGATCTAGCTCAGGATAGGGACAGGTGGCGGGCACTTGTGAATGTGATAATGAACCTTCGGGTTCCATAAAATGCGGGGAATTTCTTGACTAGCTGCACACCGGTTAGCTTCTCAAGAAGGACTGTGTTGCATGGAGTAAGTAAGTATGCAAGTAAGTTTGAAAATGGATATTCGACGCAAAATGATTTACAATATATGGCCTGCTGGGTACTGCCGTGTGTTTCCGGTTTATCAACCAAAACGATCCCATTTTTCAGTTCACATTTCCGTTTCTCGCAGCTTGACTGGCAGGCATTTAGGGGGACTACAGGTATAGCCATAGGCCAGCTTCACGCTCCGTCCGCTTCACACCAGGGCAAAGATCCCCCAGTGCCTATTAGAGGTTGGGTGAGCCCCAGAAACAGCCTGGACATTTCGGAGGAAAGTCTGTTATCCCTACCGGGAATCCAACCCCCTGATAGGTTAGTCACTCCACTGACTGAGCTAACCCGGTCCTCGCCTTCCGTAAGAAACATCAGAAGTTAGAAACTGAGCTTATGTTTCTGCAGTATGTCAATAGTATTGTACAAAACACGAAATGGCAGACAGAAGACACAGTTTGCGTGGTGTAAATCTGACGATGAGTGTCGCAACAAGTAGGCTTCAAACAGCTAATAATAATAATAATAATAATAATAATAATAAAGGTAAAGTTCACCCTGTAACCGGCCACAAAAGCACAGAGGGTGAGCAGAAGTATACTTCTACTCTTTCTTTAACTTCGGCGCTATATAGGGTGGGTGGTCAACACCACGCCCTGGCCGTTTTAGCTCTAGGAAATACCCATTGTATAGGAGGCTGGGTGGGCCCCAGGGCCGGTCTGGACGGGTGCGGAAAATTTCGTCCCCCCGAGATTCGATCCCCGGACCGTCCAGTCCGTAGCCAGTCGCTATACCGACTGCTCTATCCCGGCCCATAATAATAATAATAATAATAATACAATTGGACAAAAAACACTGGTATGAACATGTGCCAAAATCAGTAGAAACAAGTCAATGAGGCAAGGTAACCAGATTTTGGAATCAACAAGTACAAACTGACAGAACTATCCCCAACAACAAATCAGACATTATAATCTGTGATAATGAAAAGGGAACATGTATGTTAATAGACGTTGCAATCTCAGGAGACAGAAATGTG
>Ga0131853_10008883_pt1 | contig 18334 bp, 9 predicted proteins | sample TergutLab28metaG_FD_92764 | JGI IMG/M metagenome (GOLD analysis project Ga0131853, IMG submission 92764) | Labiotermes labralis P1 segment gut microbial communities from Petit-Saut dam, French Guiana - Lab288 P1 (version 2) (version 2) | ecosystem: Host-associated > Arthropoda: Insects >... | reverse complement strand
GGATAGGATGCCCAAAAAGATCTTCACTCAAGAACTGGAAGGGACGAGAAGAAGGGGAAGGCCCAGGAAAAGATGGAAAGAGGAAGTAGAAAGAGATCTTCAAGTGCTGGGAGTGAGAAGATGCAGAAGGTTGGTGGCAGATAGGAAAAAATGGAAGGACATTGTTCGACAGGCCAAAGCTCACAGTGAGCTGTAGTGCCAATGGAAGAAGAAGAAGAAGAATGTAAAATTTCGACTTATTAAATAACATATATATGCGTTTGTTTGTATGTTAATTAAATAAATTGCAGCAGATATTTCAGAGGGAATAAGAGGCTCCACTTCTCACGGCCCAAGCAGCCCCATCCTGGTTTCGATGACTGTCTGGACTGAAGAGCTGAACAAATCTTTAAGCAGTGAGGGGAAGACGTTCATTCAGAATTAAATACATTTTATTTACTTAATTTGGAAAATAAACATCAGAACCACTGCATGAGAAATTACTGAACCAACGTAAGAAATAATATTTCGTTCGGGTTAGGCACACCTGCAACTTACATCGGCCGGGTTTTTCATTTTATCTTTTACTTTTGTTATTTTTAAACTTCTAAAGGCGTTCAATTGCAAGGTGTGTATCATTAATTCATCGAATAACTATAGCTCCACTTTCACGAAATAGTGTCTTACAGCGCAAATGAGATTATTCTTATCCAATAAACGAGACAAACGAAACTTCTCTCCCCCCCCACCCCACAAAAAAAATTGGAGGAAATAAGCACTTTTCTTGAAATACTACAAAAAATCCAGCCGACAAAACTTCTCCAACTCTCCTGAAGAACGACACAGCCAGCCGCTCATAAATGTTTGTATCTGTAGGCCAATACGTATACCAACCTACATGGCACAATATCCCAAAAGATTGGGATATTCATCATCAGACGTTCCCTACCTCACAGAAAGCAAATTAATTCCTCACTGCAGACTAATCAGTTAATGCTGTTTAGGGAAATGACAGCTGTTTACTGATAGGATCGTCGGAAATATACAAATAAAATATATGGGCTAAATCAGACCTGTCCAATTACTAAGTAAATGTAACTGCTCGCAGTAATGAATGTACTTTACAGGTTATTAAGTCCCGAACAGAATTCACAAAGCCCATTTTCCTAATGATACATTATTTCAACTACACATTATGTTGTTTCTGTAACACAGGTTCTCCTTGTGTATACTTTCTGTGCTGTTGCTTTGTTTGTAATTTTGTACTTAGTAAATCAGGTTTATTTTAATTGTGTTTATTTTACGGTAGAATACATATCTCACGCCCCAGTGGCTGCGCGGTATAAGGCGTAGGTCTGCAGCCTCTTGCCTGCTAAGATTATAGGTTCGAATCAAGTCTACAACGAGCAGACAAGCAGAAAGTTTGTCGGTGCGTGTTGTAGTGTTTACGTTGCGGAGTGCAGTGAAAGTAGTAGCTGAGTCCGTGGAGAGTTTACAAGCGTGGTGTAGTGATTCAGCAGGCAAGTTCGTAAGATCGATCATGACAGAACGACAACATACAATGGTATGCATTTTTGACCCTACCAGTCCGCGTATTTCAGCTTATGAAATACATGAATGGAATCATGAACAGCTACAGGTATCAGAACAATCGCTAACTATGATAAAGATTGATGGGATAAAAAGACACGTATTTATGACGTTCGTTAATGACATACAAACAGAACACTCTGCAATCTACGAATGCGAGTGCTGAATACAGACACACGACATGGGAAATATCAATAGTACGTCTAGAGGAGGCCGGCATGGGAATGTGGCCTATTCGATTAACCAACCTGCCCCCAGAAGTGACTGAAAGAAACATTCGAGCCGCATTGGCATCGTATGGGGAAATTGTCTCGATCCAGGATGAAATGTGGTCTAAGGCTTACCGTTACAAGGTAGCTAACGGGGTTAAAGTAATCATAATGAAACTGGCCAAACACCTTCCGTCCCAAATGAATAAATATTGCAGGGCACAGAGCATTTCCTTATTATGACGGTCAGCCAGTTACATGTTACGGGTGTGGGGACAGTGAACATATAAATCAGGTATGCCTCGAAAGGCATGCAGGAGGTATGGTAACATCAGATTCGACCCCCAATACATGGGCCCATGTTGCCGCTAAAGGCGCAACAAAACCAAAACGGCAATGACGACAATCGAATCGAGGTGATCCCCCAGAGAGAACCGTATGACCAGGCATCGGGATGTTCCCCTTCTGTCGACGACCTGATGACCACAGACACCCCGCTAGATATTGGTGGGGAACAGCAAGACCCCAGTCACCAACAAAGGCATGATCTCTCGCCGCAGGACGAGGACGCCCCCCTGCCGATATCACAACCTGAACTGTCCCCCAAGAAGTCACATCCGTGGACGCGGAAATGGCGGCATTTGACGATAGGCCTACCAGACATACTGTGCGACCCCTGCATGCAAACACGCAAGGAGAAGTTTCCAGAGAATGGGAAGGAAATGATGCTGCCCCAAGTGATGGGGAAACACAAATGGCCCCCCTCCAATTAAGCCCAAAGCGCAACAAAAAACTGAAGACGGACAGGGAGAAGCTCTTATCAAGAGAAAGGACGTGTAGTAAAACGCGCTACAAACCCGTACAGAGTCAATAAGATTTGCAGTCCTTGTGCACCCCACCCTCATTATCCCAATTATGTTCCAAGCATTCAAGATAGGAACACTAAACATTAATGCGATATCATCCAACACGCATCTACAAATGCTCGAAGATTTCCTATGGCGACAAGACACAGACTTCGCTTTACTGCAGGAAGTGTCGCGCACAACTTTAAACACGATTCGTAGATACACTGTCCATATGAATACAGGTACGGACAGGCGTGGGACTGCAGTTCTGGCAAAGGATGGTCTAGCCCTCTGAAACACCCCGCGCCTCCCATCGGGACGAGGAATGTCTGCATCATTCCGCGGCATATTGTTAGTAAATATTTATGCCCCCTCCGGCGCAGAAAAGAGGCAGGAAAGGGAAGTCGTTTATAACACCGAAGTCGTACACCTGATACCTTCTTCCAGCACGGCGATGATACTCGCTGGTGATTTCAATTGTGTTATAACAAACGACGACTGTACAGGACAGCGGAACTACAGTAGTGTGCTTGCGAGACTCATACAGGGACTGGACGTCATAGACGTATGGGAGGCGACTTCGACACGAACTGCATACACACATTGCACTGCTACTGGCGCTTCCAGGATTGACAGAATTTACGTTACTCATGACCTAAGGAGGAGGCAACAAGGTGCGGAGACGGTGGCCGCTGCCATCACGGGACCATTTTGCAGTAATCCTGCGCTTAACCATGGATGTACCATGCTCCCCTCGTGGGAAAGGGTATTGGCGAATGAATGTATCGTTTCTGAGTGACTTATCCTTCCTACAAACAACGAAGGAGAACTGGAAAAAATGGCGGACACATATGAAATATTACCCAAACAGGTTAATGTGGTGGTGCCGATACGTGAAGAGAATGATAGGCCAATTATTCATCCGTGAAGGAGCCGACCGACGGCGCGACCTATAGAAATGGAGAATTTCTACTATAGCGCGATTTACAGTGTACTACAAGACACGACACCCCAGACAACTCAAGCAGTCGCAATGAAAAAACTAAAGGCAAAGATAATAAGACATAAGAGTATACACCAAATGGGAATGTTTATAGACAATGGCGAACAGGACCGCATAACAGGTGAAGAACAATCCCTCCAAAACCTACTGAAAATCCGAAAGCGGCGAGCGCAACGTACGGTCCACCAGGTGTGTGATACGGATGGCTCCCTGAAGACGTCACCAGCAGACATACTGCAAGTCTTTACAGACTACATGAGACGAAAGTATGACCATATAAAAGTAAACGAAGAGAGAATGAGGCACATGATGAACTGCGGATTAAAGACAATACCATCGGCTGCGAACACAGCACTGGAGGAATCCATAACCATGGTGGAACTCGTTCAAGCGGTAAAACAGGGCAAACCGAATAAGGCCCCTGGTCAAGACGGAAATTGCCTAGAGTTCATCAAGAAAACACGGGAGGTGACAAAATAGACCTCATCGAAGTAATGAACAACATGTACAGATACGGGATAATATCAGACCAACAGAATCATGGAATCTTAGACTGCCTGCCGAAAAAGCCGGACACTACGAGAATGGAAGACTGCAGACCCCTAAGACTAATGAATACAGACTATAAACTGTTCACCAGAAACATTGCCAACCGCCTGCGGCCGTGGCTGGCCGGCATATAGCATCCGAGCCAGCACTGTGGACTTCCAGGAAACACAGTATTTGATGCCGTGGCCTCGGCACGAGACGCCGTAGCTTACGCATAGGCGACTGGAATTCCTTTGTGTGTACTGACCATTGACTTTAAAGAAGCCTTCGATAAAATCTCTCACTCGTACTTATACGCATTATTAAGACAATTTGGCTTCAGTGATCGCTTTCAGCAGAGAATTCGGAACATATATGACAATGCAACAGCATCAATAAAGATAAACGGACACAGGTCCAGTCCGATACCGATCCGAAGCTCCGTCCGTCAGGGGTGCCCGATAAACATGCAGCTGTTTGCAATGTGCCTGAATCAATTACTCTGCACACTTGAGAACAACCTCGCCAACATAGAGATTGGGCAGCGTCGCATCAAAACAACCGATGTAGCCTACACGGATGATGTGACGATTTTTGTAACGTCACCAACAGACATTCCTAAAATACAAGAGGCACTGCATTGTTTCGAAGAGGCGTCAGGGGCGAAAGTAAACATCGGAAAATCAAGGGCACTAGCGATCGGTCCATGGGACACGGCAGTACGGATTGTGGACATCCCATATCACAGTGAGGCAAATATTCTGGGCTTCCACTAACGAGTAAGGTGCAGGACTCTGCCCACAAGAGCTGGACTTTAACCACGGCACGAATACGCGCAGAGGATCAGGATGCCTACTAGAAGGATTTGAGTTTAGACAAAAGAATACAATACGTACATGATTACCTGATGGAAAGGGTATGGTACTACGCGCAAATATACCCACCACCAGATGAATGCGTGAGACAGCTGAATACCACGATTTCATGGTACGTGTGGAGGGGGGAAATATTCCGCGTACCCTTGTCCACCCTGCAAAGGAGAAAATGTGAAGGTGGATGGGACCTTATACACATAACTGCCAAGAGTTGTGCTTTATTTGCATACCATCCGCGTGAGCAAGGACTACGATCAGGAACACTAACTTCTGAATGGTTGCGTTCATGGGGCCTGATGGCACAGAACAAGAACCCGCCTTACAGAGACCGGATACCCGCAACGCTTGAGTATCTACGTCGGTATGCGGTGGACGTGGCGTATGTGACACAACAAGGAAGTACAGAACCGCAATCAACTTGTAAGAGATGATTGTACGACCTCTATGCACTACATGTGTCGGGCGGCAACAGAATCCAAGGAGATGCGGATCACCAGCTTATGGCCACAAACAGCCTGGCCTACAGTATAGAAAACCCTGGGGGAAACACCTGTTCCTGGGGCCACTAAAGCGTCATGGTATAAGGTAATTCACGATATCCTTCCCGCAAATGTAAGACTCTTCAGGATACGCATGGTACCCACAGATGCGTGCAGAAAATGTGATAGGACGGTCACACTTAGTCACCGTCTCATTAAGTGTGGGAAAGAGGAACAAATATGGACACGGACAAAACAGCGTCTAGCTTCGATACTACGGACAATCCCGGAGCGGATGCCCAGCGATTGGCTTCTGCGTCCTCATTTCACACTGTGGCCCCCAAGACGGAGACGTGCAGTGTTGTGGGTGTTGGCCAATCTAGTCATATTCCGAACCCAACAGCAACGGGAACTGACGTTACAAGACTTCATCGACTTCATGAAGCGGTCAAAGTGAAAGCTGTATCAGTCGCATAAAAGGGAAGCGAGTGTGGGAAACTACCTCTCCGTCATAGACATGGGAATGTGACGAACCCATCATGAGCATGTAATAGGACCGGGTGGAGGACACGACATGCAGAGGCCCACGTCCCGAATCCACGGGCAACGATTAGGATATGGTAATGTCGGACAGCCACATCACAGATGGAACCAGGGAGAGTGGAGGTCCAAGAGGCTACACAGTGACCTAACGAGCACACATCAGAACACAACAGATAGTAGGACATCACTAAGAGATTTCTTGTTTCCAATTATATCACGAGTATATACTACCATAGAACACTGGATAAAGTCATATCGAACAAAAAAATTCCCACCAGGGGCTGGGATGTTTGTCTTTCGTGAGTGTTGCGTGTTGTCAGGTATAGAGGTCTCTGCGATGAGCTGATCATTCGTCCAGAAGAGTCCTACCGACTGTGGTGCATCTGTGTATATGATCTAGAAACCTAGTGAATGAGGAGGCCCTGGACCACTGGGGGGTTTGTCGCGCCAAAAACAAAAAAAAAATATCTCAAAAATAAGATGCAGACAGTATGTAATGGCAGGTTTAGAACCTCCCTCTTAAGAATTTGTATTTGATTTGATTCTTTAGAAAATTACACCAAACAAACGGCTATAGAGGTGTTTCACACAGCTTGAAAGTTGTTGTTTTACATCCAAAAAACTACATTAAAAAATGTTTCAGTACATTTCACATTAACTATCGTACTTCATTTCGGCACCCTGCAGGTAGTACGTACCCACCCACAAGTTCGTGACCACCATGTTACTTTTACTGACTGCAGGAAACTGTAAGGTACATCACTGAAGTGGCCTTCTGTAGCATAACGTCTGCACAAAATTCGGTGACAAAGACGTAAAAACTAACATTGGTGGAAACAAGGAAAGACAGAGACAGCATAAGGATCTCGCTCGTGTACTAACATCCTTCACGAAGGAACTAGGCTAAGGAAATCACTGAAGTGGACGTTTAGATGTAATCCCCATGAAAATAAAACTGCACACTGATACAGCAGTTCCTCATCCTCGCAACACAAACGTTCCAGTGACCACTTAGAGACCATCTGAACGCCGTCCGCGGCACCTCATGTTTTATGTATGAGGCTCCACTTGCCAAGAAAACAATACACAACGGTATATTGCTGGCCAGTTTAATGTCTCACTCTTTTGTTTCAAACAAAACTGAAGGTTTTATTATAAAAAACAGTAAGCGGCACAAAAAGATAAGCTTTATTTCTGCTACATACAAGCTGCTTCGTGTAGCTTACTACACCCTATTTATGTACAAGTCTCATGACCTGTTTCACATGCAGCTGCGCTGTATAGCTCAGACATTATTGCAGTCTCTTTGCTCATGCGTGATACAACGTGGATAGAAAATCTGCATAAATGTAAATATTAATAAATCATAAGTTTCTAGTTGGTTGATTGATATAAAAGAAAGCCAGTTATTAATCATGTATTTTCAATAACTGTACGTTTATTTTAAAATATCCTTAAAAGACGCCAAAAGAGCTTCTCCGACTCGTGTTTCTCCAATTCCGTATCACTTTATAATAACATTCTAATAAATATGGTCCTTTGTGTGTTTCAAGTTCTGTGTATGGTATGGACAAAGCCCGAAGTGCAGGCGTATCACGGTCTCGCTAAACATAAACCCAAAGGCATACAAAGGGTACAGCAACTCGAGTTAACAAAAGCTTTACCTCAATTCAACCTTTGTATAGATAAATTCCTGTTCGCCTTCTCTATCTCAGACTACACTAAAATAATACTCAAAATAGGGAACGTTATCAGCCATGGAAAACTGCTGCCCATTTCTCTTGTTACAGTTTTTTTTTAGTTAAGTAAGCGTCACGTTGTCATAGACAACAGAGTATAGTTCACTACCCTTTTCATCATCATCATCAACAACAACAAAAAACATCAACAACAACACGAATTAAACAACTTGAGGACCCGTGACTCGACGACAGGCTGGACAACCTGGAAATAGGGTTTCGATTTTCACAGGAGCAGAGGTTCTCCCTTCCGCAGAGCGCGCAGCAAGCTGCCTCTGGGGCCCGCACAGACATCTATCCAGCTGTACCGCAGTACTCTCCCCGCAGATATGACGACCGGCCTGTGAAGTTGACAGCCACCACGTGCAGACACAGGGAATGTGTCAAGATACACCCCACCCCCAACCCCTCACACACATCTTATGGGTAGTGTTCAGTTAAGTACGGCACCGATTTCATACGTTACGATCCTTTACAAAGAGATCTTTCAATGTGTCTTAATTTTAAATCTATAAAACAGGCTACAAATTCTGACGTTAAAATAATCTCTCCATCGCATATACGGATTTCCCAGGTCACTCACTTTTTAATATCGTAAAGGTCCTCTAAAAAACGCCAATTATTCACCCCTTATAAATGGTGAAAGTAGCTTACTTCTTCACCGTATTCTCATATTCAGTTACTCTGGTGTACCACCACATTACACCATCTACTGTCGAGTTTAAAAATGGATGTAGCTACAACTCCAGTACCTCCACACGTCTGTTTGGCGTGCACAGGAAAAAATTTCCTTTCTGCCTTTTACTTACACTTGCACCTTTCATCAAGCTGTCAGTATCCGACTACTGATCTCAGAAATGGCGTCTCCACTGCTTGTTCTCATCTCTGGTCTTCCAGCCGATGTCCAATATTCTGATACATATAACAAAGCTGCTACTGCTGAAGCGCGTTCCGCATACTTTACTTCAATTTCTGGCTTTCCCTTTGTACTACGGCACTTTTCTCATTATTATCAGCTCAGCTGTATCTCTTTTAGGATAAAGACATTTCAAGTACGCTTTACGCTTTCTTCCTCTCCTTAATCATTTGTGCAATGTCTTCTTTCACAACATTCAGACCTTCAGGCCTACATTTCAATCGTTAAGAGCTTTCTCTCTTTAGCTTCTTCCATTATTTGTATAATTTCCTTAACTCTCCTACAATTCTGCTCACACACACACACACGTCTGAATGTGCAGCTATCATACAAACACTTCAAAATATTTTCTGCACATAAAGAAGCTCTAGACGTCCCCTTCTACTTCTTCCTTATATTTTGGTTAAGTCAATCTGCGTAGCCTTTCCCAGTCAATAACACACGACCTAGGCATATAAGGAAATATAATACTAAAAATGGATCTTAAAGACATTGAATAGGAGGGTTTATACTAGATTCATCAGCCTCAGGACAGAAGCCAGTGGTGGGATCATTTCAACATTGTAGTGAATATTCCATTCCACAAAAAGAATCTATGTAATTTCGGAACGTATGTATGAGCATATGCCCTTCTGTGGGAAACAGAAGCATATGAGGGAGAAAATGCATAGATTTTCTCTCTCAACTTCAGCATCAGATACAGACGAGTATTTAGCTTCACACCCCGGTCACTTTCACTACCTAAAAACGACCCCGGTACCCACTAAACAGGTGTTTGTGTGGGCCCCAGAACCCATCTGTATGGACAATTTTAAGAAGAGAAAATCTTCTCTCTGCGCGGAATCGAAGCACAATTCCTAGATTTTCCAGCCTGTATCCTCGTTCCTACATGGACTTTATTTTCCTGGCTCCCGTTTTAGTATGTTAGTTACGATTTATCGGTGTAAGCCATCTTCCTGCTTAACATTGTCCTCAGCCTACATGTTAGGTTACAACTAAAACCCCTCTCGTTACAGAAGATTAATTATTTCTTTGCTTAGTTGCTCCACTGTAACAAGTATCCCTGCCTCTGCCTTTGAATGTCATACTTATGACATGTCTTGCAATTCCCACTTCTCCAGAGCAGAATTTGTTATTCCTGGTTTACCCGTCCGAATATTATTTATAGAGCTTCTAAGTCAAATGAAATCCCTGCTGCACATGACCAGCCTACAGCTAGCAGTCCGACGATGAGGCTGCCGACTCCAATCTTCCAGGTCACAACCCCCCCTCCCCCCCAACCTCCCGAGGTGGAGACGGAGACTTATAATTTTAAAAGCCCTTGGAAGCAAGTTCCATGTTGCTCCATGGACCGTTATCTGTATATATAGGTCACAGTCCGTCAATCACGCTGTGTATCTCGGAAACTAATTATAACGTACAAGAGTAAATATAACGTTGTTCACAGCATGAAAGACAACTTTTCGTGTTTGGTAATTTTGCTGTTTTTGTATTGTTTTGAGCAAAAATTAATTTCGTCATAAATAAGACTGTTATACAATTCCTCTTACTCGGACGGTAAATCACATACAGAAAAGAAAGGTGTTCTATAGGTGATTTCAGGCTTCCACCGCGAAGCAGATGAGAACTGCGCTCTTCTGGGCTATAATGCAGCCAGTATTGGTAATTCCTTACCGACGGTGCGGGACAACCTATGGTCCCATCATGCTCCTTTAAGATGAGACCGAGAGGTTTTCCCGTAACGTCTGTAAAAACTTATCACTAGTCGCTGCGGAATATCCTATAAGACAGCATTTCTCACATATAGAAAGTTCCAATGGCGCTGGGAAAAATTCCACTGGAGGGGAAGGGTAGTAGGGTAGAATGAAAACTGATGCATGGTAGGATATGGATGAAAATGCGTCCATGTAATTCACTTACGCGAAAACCAAAGCTCTATTTTAGCACCGTTGTTAGAACGCAAATTTAACACAAACAACTTGGTGCAGATTTTTCTTCATGAACACGGTACTGCAACATACACAGACCACTCCGCCATATTTTGTGGTAGCTGCTACCAGAAGGACACGTCTAACATGAATAAAAGCGTCAAGTGAGAGAACTCTACGTCCAACTGTTGTAAATGTACCATGAAAAGATACGCACAGATCACGTTTGTCTCTACACACCCATAAGCCCTTCATAATACTAGACTGAAGTCGCGTTGTGACAAGCAGACACTTCGCTTTTCAAAAGCCATATGATATATTTTAGTTAAAACCCTACCAGCAGTTTTCTCTAATTCTTCCCCTGCATGCAGATGAACAAACAGACCTAACGAAGCTCACACAGATACGTCTGTAAGTTTCAGGTACGAACGCACTTAGGTTTGACTTACGCACTACAGAGTACCCTCAACAAATAACAGGGGACTGTTCTTGCACCTTAAGTAGGCTAATCCTTCAACGATCTGTATTTCCAGTAGTTCCGTTGCTCCCATTTGAATTTCTTGGTGGGAGCCGATAGCAGATATGAATGAGACCAGAACATGAACAAGAGATTGGAGTTCACCTTTGTCTGCGAAATAGGGACTTAGATTTCTCTACTGTTAGTTGAATAACAAACAAACAATTATTTAAATTGAACTGAAACTATTGCTCACTGAGAAATTTTAACCAAGTCGAGTAAGTGCATGGTTTTAGAGCTTCTCAGTTTCGCTATAAGAACTCTGTATCTATATGTGTTTATCGTATTCAGTAATTCTATTGCCAGTACAAGAATATCAAATTTTCTATTCCACAGTCCGTAACTTTAGCGTCACGTTAAGTCGCTCGGTCGGAATTAACAGGCCATAACGCATGCAAGTTTCTTAAATACTGCTTGATACTCTGTGGGCTGACTTGACCAACTCCGTATAGGCGTGGAGGTGATGAAAGAGCGTGGCCTTCATACAATGGCTTTCTTCTGTGCTACTTGTATATTCTGCAGCAGTATTCTGAAATATACCAGACAAGTCTCATTCGCCCTTGGCTCGCACTTCGCAAGAACAATTTAACATTCATCATGAAATAACAGGAAAATTATAATTGTAATGCCTCCCGAGGTGATAGATCTCAAATATATCCTACTTGCGGAGACACTGTAGATTGTGCGACTATGACGGTTCCACCCTCGTCGTCTATGTCTCCACAATTTGGTAGCTGCCACTATTCAGTTTTACTCAAATTTGGAAAGTAGAAAACTAACGAATTATTTAAATCGCACAGTCCAGCTAAATGAAACTTGCGTTCAATCCTGTTCACGCAGTTGGCTTACCGGGTATCCAAGGACGTAGTAAACAGGTTGCAGAGTAGACGTTAACTATGCTGGTGAAATCTGGTCTACTAGAGCTATTTAATTTTCAAAGATAGTCTAGATATTATTATACAATTTAGCAGTTTATGCATATGTTTACAACTTAAAGTAAAAAAGTTAAAGTTTAATAGCCAATCAAAATAGTTGCCTTATTCTTCTCTTTATAACCCAGTATACACTAAGGATTTAGAATTTAGATATCAAATAAATTTAACCAATCAACGTTAACCAAAAATTACTCAACTCGTTGTGGTGGTTACCCAAAAAAATACAAATTTCTAAATATATTCAGCACAGTTTACCTTGTACAATCATAAGCCAAACGTGTCCTGTACACATAGTACCGTTCCGTTAGGGCACCGTGCCAAGAGCCTTCTCCACTTGTAAAATCTCGACGTATTTCGTACATAAATCAAGCACGTAAGTACCAGTGAGTGAGTGAGTGTGAGTGAGTGAGTGAGTGATTGAGGACAATTACCTAATCGCACTGGTTATAAAGAGCGTGAGGTGTTTAACCTGTTTAATCATTCATATTTTCCAGTGCACTGAACTGCTGATTTAAACTTCCTCATAGCTGGTCTTCAGTGACTTTGCCACATCGAAGTGTAAGCAACATTTACAAATTTTTACATTCGAATCATTCATTCACTACACAATGATTCTCTGATGATGTAAGGAAAAGTTAAGTAACTGTACACCATACTTTTAATTTGTAAGCACTTTTTTGCTTCGCGAACCGCACTAAGGTTTGCCGATGAAGTCAAATCGTGCATATTTCAATTTTACAAAAGTACTTTCCAGAATTCGAATAAATTTATTTGACACCCGTAACAAAATAGCCTAACTTTACCCAATTTTGGGTTGGCCTTAGTTTACAAAAAATTCTAAATTACTTTATGTGATGCACAAATCACGTAACTTAAAATACCGATGTGGCTAAATTCCACAACTCGAGTTACAAGACAATTTCAAACTTGACAAATGTCTAAAAGAATAAAGGGAAAAATAATTTACGATTTAATATAAATCTGTAGCACGATTATACATGCAACATAACATTTATATCAGCTTTCAACAAACACAAGACCAGTAGCAAACAAGCACTGTGAATGTAGTACGTACTGGAACAGTGTACATCTATCTACTCTTGTTGTTACGAAGTGTCATTCCTTAAGAAATATGACAAGCCGCTTTCAAACGCCCTCCGCCCAACCACACTCCCACCAGACACAATCAATACCAATGAATTTACGCTAGGTCAAATTAATCTTACTTGATATCAAACTTTCAGTTGCAAACTTCACATTTTTGCGGAAACAATGGCGACTCTCGCTTTTCTTGTTATTGTGCGAGTTCGACTGGTCGATTAGTCGCAGCCAATAGGATGACGCTACAACAATCGCGGTTGTGTTCCATTGACACAGATCTCGGTCGACCGGTGCTGCTACCGGCGGGAGAGATGAAGATTAATCACCCGGACCATTAAGCGCGCTTCCTCAAGTTCTGACGGCTCTAGCAAGGGCCTCCAATGAACAAACGAGGGCTGGCTAGTGAGTGTGCAGTGATGAAGCTACAGAAACAAAAATTTCACATTCCGGCAAAATATCAAGTAGCTTGCACTTTATTTAGGAACTTCGTTAACGTACCGAGAACAGCCTTTACCTTTCACTGAACGCGTTAGCAATTCCCGACCTTTTAGTGTACATGCAGCATAATCTTATAACAAACACAACAAAATATTATAAAATCACGCATCATTATAAAGCCAAACTTTAGGGGTTGGAGTGATAATGGTGTCACTACTTACAGGTTCTATATTACATAAACAGCGTGAGTGAGACATTACGACACATTTAAAGCATCAATACGAAGCAACAGAAAACCCACCTGAAACTGCACTTCGCTTCCAGGCTTACGTTCATTAATTGCGGTTACTAAATGCGTAATTTTTATGAAAATAATCATAACAGTACCCACAATGTTTATACAAAAACTTTTTCTTGTGTTAATAAATATGTATATGGCGACTGCGCGAAATGTTGAGGTTATTTTACATTTTTGCGGCAGTCGGCATCAATATGGAAACCCCATTAAGACACTCTAAAACGAATATTAATTTACTGACATTCCAGTTACTCTTCATTATACAAATTAAAACCAGTGGTTCATTCACTTGAAGACACATTTTAATAACTCTTTTAAGAATTAAATTCCCGTGCAATATAGATTTCCCTGAACTTTTACAAAATGGACGATTATTACGATTCCTCGATAAAACCGCAACTCATTGGCGCACATGTCGGCACGTAATACGATCGACAGTATCTCCGTAAAACAAAAAATAGCCTTCTCGTCTTGGCAGGCCATCTTAACGTGTCTCACCTACAAGTGAAAATTATGCAGAGAAACAGCTTATCAAACCCTTCCAGGGAGTCAAAGGGGTCCTACCAGCACTCTAAGTACTCGCACTTTCGTACTTTAAGTCTAGAGTGAAACAGGCCAGAGGCCCTAATCCATAAAGAATGCCGTAAAACAAAAAATATCGACCACCAAATATCTATTGTACTTAAATTATACCTACGTATATGCTTGCTACGCTCGCGGATATATTGTGGGATGCTTAGGGATATTTATGACCACGATAAGGTGTAGCATTGTATATCATATATCAGTAATATACACTGTTCTTGTCTGTATGATTACACAATTCAGTTTCTTAATTTCCTGTTGGGCAACTTGTGTGCAGTCTCCTTGAAAACAACGCGAAATAAAACGGAGGAAATGGGAGAATGCAGGTAGATGACAATACAGGTAATGATCATCACTTGGTGTGAGAAACTTTGCGATGTATTATGAGTAACGAAGGTAGGTGGCACAATCATGACGGCAGAAACTTGCCTGCTGTACGCTGTGACGTTGGTTAACAAACACTTGGGTACAGATTCCTGTAGCGAGAATTTCCAGCGCATTTAATTACGCATTTAACTGTACTTAATTAAGAAGAATATTTCGAAGGAAAGCGGGTAAATAATTTAATTCTAACTGCGGATGCAAAGCATCTTACAGCACTCCTGTACTATCCAGCATATTACAGTAATCGATATTCGTTAACACAGAATGTGTTCTAAGAAAAAAGTTACCGTAATACATTTTCTGAAACAATGTATTCTAGAAATAAACCAAACTCAATTAAATAGGGTAATATGTTTAAAGAGCAAGCTCAGAAAATCGATTCTTTGAATTAGTTCGGATTATGAAATTCCTTAATATTTGCCATACTGCAATTCACCGCGCAGTCTAAGACGTGGGTCTGCAACCGCTCGCTTGTTGGGATTGCGGGTTCGAATCCACCGGAGGCATGGATGTTTCTCTTTTGTGACTGTTTTGGTCTGTGCGTAAGGCCGATTATTCGTACAGAGGAGCCCTACCGAGTGTGATCGTGACACGTCGATAATGAGGAGGGCCCTGTCCCACTTGGAGCAGTTGCGTTACGGAAAAAAAGTAATCAAAGGTAAGTCAGATATGACATCAGTTAACCACATTTCATATGTAATTTGGAACAACAAACCATGAATGGAAGCAGTGATATAAGTCTCTCGCTGAACCTTTATATCAAGCTTACAGTAAGTTATTGAACCAGAAGGCTTGAAACATCAACACAGCTCAGAACGTCACACATCGTAACAGCATTTTATACTTTGTACCATGAATAAAAGTCTGACTTCGAGTCACGAAATGACTAACATTCAGTCACACCGTCTTGGTGTCGAGCCTCTTCTGAAGCCCATGATTATATTTTACAATCACAGTCTTAACGTCCACAGTTTTAATGGCATAGGGATCTCCCTGACGAAGAAAATGAAACATGAAACTAATTTTCTTCCTTGACGCTCCCCAACTTTCCAAAACAGCATTACACTCGGGGGTGTGGGTTGTCCCCGACTGCGCCATTTTGTCCTTCTGTTAATAGCAGCTTTGAAGACGAAGATGTGTCTGGAGCGTTGGCGGAATGACTCTTCAGTCTAAATGTTGCTTAAAATTCGGTTTTCCTTGCACATAAAACACTTTGGATCTCTAAAGGAAGCTAGCATATGAGGCCGCGTCTGCCAGGAGAAATTTGCATACGTTTCATGAAAAAGGCTGCCGCCTCCATATTTATGTAAAAGACTAGTCTTCTGCCCTGACGAAGGAGAAAGCAGATTCCTCCCAAACGTCGGTTAATTCATACCAGACTACAAGATATCACATCCCAGGAGACAAAATTTTTATTACTCTGTGGAAAATATTCCGCCATTTCACCATACCATCGGCCATTTTTCATCCACGAATTGCATTAGCCCTCAAATTCTTCTCTATAAATCACTACAACACCCATGATATGGGACACAAGAACGAAAGCAGAGGGGCTCTTCTCCTTTCCACAGCCATCGCACAAGCTACAACCCACATACAGTTTCCTATTCAGTGGGTCCTGCTTGCACTTTCGCCGAAGTTAAACTGGACAGAACGTGAGACTGAACCCTCAACTTCATACAATCACAAAGATATGAATACCTCCGCCCCCACACACTTTGATGGTAGGTGTTTAATGAAGGGCAAGGGCAATTTCACCCTAATTTGACGCAAACAATTACATTTCTACACAGTCTTTTCCAAATACCTACACTTTGTCTACATTTCCGAAGTAAGTTGAAAATCATCACTAAAGTAAGCCGAGAACGTTATCATTGAAGACAGAGTGCCATTAAGTAACCAAAGAGCTACACATAGTGGAGACGAACTACGCCGTGCTACTAACCAAGCTGATTCGAAGTGTCTGTGGCAATCAACTGAAAATGCCGCGGTCAGTTGACCTTGACAGTACCACGCGATTTATAATGTGCGTAACAGCACACACACACACTCTCTCTCTCTCTCTCTCTCTCTCTCTCTCTCTCTCTCTCTCTATCTATCTATCTATCTATCTATCTATCTATCTCTATCGGAATGGAATTTTCCTTACCAGCCGCCTGATCAAACAAGCGCAGCAGTAGGTAATCTTCTCTTATAGTCGTGTCAATATGACAGTTTTCTGGCTTATGATACCGTGCAGACTGGTATATAGTAACAAATACTTTACAGGAGCACCTTGTCTCCAGTATATCTGGCACGTGAGGTTTTGGAGACCCGCTGTGCTGTTGGATGCGCATAGGATGACAGACTATTGGAATATGGACGGGATAAGACAAAAGATGGAATTTAAATAAAAGGTGAACTACAGATTAAGCACCTTCAGCTTCACATTTAAAATGATAAGATTCGCTTCTCTGTCGTTATGTTAGCAATAAGTTAAAAACGTAGATGAGGTGGAAGTGATGACAGGTAAGTTCAAGCGAATTCGTAATGACCACATTTTCTGAAAGAAGCAGCCCATTACACTACATGGCACCACCGCTTATTTTAGGGCTGTGGTATTATTGTATAATTCTTTTAATGGTGAACATAACGCCGTGCGACACGTTACAAAAGGGATAAATGTTCAATTGAACACAGCTTATCGTTCCTGTGTGACGAACATAAAGAACTGTACAGCCATACATTTTCGGGTTTTCCGCATTAAGACTTCTTCAGGTCTGACCAGCAAGAACGCACGCAGGATGTAACATTTTATACATACTGTGTAGACAGACCGAGATCTCAAATGTGACGGAGCTTGTGTTGAATATGAATATAAAAGGTGTGTTCTTATTAATCAGTTGAATCTAAAATAATTATGAAAAGATCAGAAACTGTAAAAGCTATCATGACGTTATTCGTTTCTGTCTATTAATAACCAATAAAGGAAAAGAACTGTGGCTTTCTCCTACTTGTACACTTTCAATCTTCTTAAAGTTAATGAACATAAATGCGAGCCGAGCCAGGTTTCTTACTCAGGAACATGCTTCATTCATGATCGCGGCCAGCAATGCGCAGCTGGTATAGATTCGCTACGTACTGGATGGTTTGAAGTTCTACGCACGACGTGGGTAAGACTTTCCGCACCTGACTAGACCGGACTTAGGGCCCACCCCACCTCCCGTAAAATGGATCTTTTTTTTTGGGGGGGGGGGTCAACCGGACGAATCGCGGGGTTGCACACTCATCTGCATCTAGTTCTGAGGTTCAAGAAAGAATACACCTGTCCTCTACTTTACTTTACTTTACTTTACTTTACTTTACGCAGTTCATGTGCTAACGTCTCTGCAAAATTCCGTATAGCACTTTCATACACACACACATATATATATATATATATATATATATATATATATAT
>Ga0131853_10008881_pt1 | contig 18337 bp, 16 predicted proteins | sample TergutLab28metaG_FD_92764 | JGI IMG/M metagenome (GOLD analysis project Ga0131853, IMG submission 92764) | Labiotermes labralis P1 segment gut microbial communities from Petit-Saut dam, French Guiana - Lab288 P1 (version 2) (version 2) | ecosystem: Host-associated > Arthropoda: Insects >... | reverse complement strand
ATGCATTTTATTAAAATTTCGAACAATCAAGAAATAGCACCTTATTTACCTTTGCTTAAACAGGCAAAGGCTTTTGCAGTTGATACGGAAACAACAGGATTAGATCCACACCTCAATAAACTCCGACTCATTCAAATCGCAGCGGATGAGTTACCAGTTCTTGTGATAGATTGCTTTTCCTTTTTGCCAGATGGTCTTGATATCATTAAAGAGGTGCTTGAGACGCGCGCAGTTAAAATATTTCAAAATGCAAAGTTTGATTTGAAATTTTTTATGGCACTCGGTATTCATCCCACGCCTATTTTTGATACGATGCTTGCAGGACAGTTATTACGAACATCTGGTGGCGCTTCTCGTGCGAATCTTGATGCGCTGTCACAACATTACCTACATGAAGCTGTCGAAAAAGATGAACAAAAAAGCGATTGGTCAGGTGAGTTAAGTGAAAATCAACTCGCATATGCAGCCAAAGATGCCAATATTTTGCTTCGGTTGCGAGCAGCTATGGTTAAAGAAATACATGCGAATGACTTGTCGGAAATCGCCTTAATCGAATTTTCTTGTGTGAGTGCAATGACGCAAATCGAATACACAGGCATCAGCTTAGATATCCAGAAATGGAATACCTTACTCGTCGAAACCGTGAAAGAGCGGGACAAAGCATTAAATGTTTTATATACCTATACTAAAAAGCCCATTGTACAGATGAGTTTATTTGGAGATGATGTTACCATTGGCCACAACTTCGATAGCATTCCTTTTATTCTGAAATTGCTCAAATCAAATGGGATTCACACAGCTTCTACTTCCAAACATGACCTTGCACCCTATGCAACACATCCGCTGGTACGCACCCTATCTGCTTATCGCAAAGCTGCAAATGCATTATCGAGTTTTCTGTATCCGATTCCCTCTGCTATCCATTCAAAAACAGGTCGACTTCATCCACAATATGGACAGATCGGAGCTTGGAGTGGTCGCATGAGTTGCTGGCATCCAAACATTCAACAAATACCACGTTCACAGTCTTTCAGAGCATGCTTTGTTGCTGCTGCTGAACGAAAGCTCATTATTGCAGACTATTCACAAATTGAGTTGCGTGTTGCTGCCGATCTTAACCGTGATCCAAGGATGATGGCAGCCTACCGCGATGGCGAAGATTTGCATAAGCTAACTGCTTCACTAATGCTTGGTAAACCAATTGGCACCATTACAAATCAGGAACGACAAGCGGCAAAAGCAGTGAATTTTGGGTTGATTTACGCGATGGGAGCAGCAGGTCTTAAACAATACTCGCTTCAGTCATATGGCGTCGAAATGACGATCGAGCAAGCCGAAGAGTTTAGAAATCGATACTTTAAGGCGTACACAGGCATCGCGCGTTGGCATAGCAGCCTCAAAAAATCACCCCCGACTGAAAGCAGAACATTGGCGGGTAGAAAGCTGATGTTTGCTGATCATACGGGATTAGCCGTGCTTAGTAATACACCAGTACAAGGTACAGCAGCAGATATTGTTAAAAAAGCATTGGGCTTGCTTGTAACGCGCTTAAAAGGAACAGATATCCGAATCATCGGCATTATACACGATGAAATTTTATTAGAAGCCTCAGAAAGTGATGCTTTTGATGCAGCAAAAATTTTGAAGTCTACGATGGAAGACGCTGGAAATTCCATTTTAACGCATGTTCCTTGCCAAGCTGATGTGAGTATTGCTTCTAACTGGAGTAAATCCTCGAACTAGATGGAAATAGTAAAAGCGACTCAAACTGTTGTAATCTCTTTACAAATTCAGTATAATATTATCATATAGAGCTTTTGTCTTTGATGATAGAAGTACTAATATATTCTGGAGGCGATGTTGGTGGACACAACTATCACATTTGAAATGATTCAAGAAGCGAGAACGAATTTGAACGGGATTATTAAAGAAACTGACCTACTCTTTGCTGAAAAATTAAGTGAAGAAACTGGCGTAAATTTGTACTTGAAATTAGAAAATTTACAAAAATCAGGTTCTTTTAAAATCCGTGGTGCCTATAATAAAATGTTACATCTAAGCGAGGAAGAAAAAGCTTATGGTGTTGTTGCCTCAAGTGCTGGTAATCATGCTCAAGGGGTTGCTATTAGCGCGACAAGTTTAGGGATTAATGCCACGATTGTTATGCCAAAAAATGCGCCTTTTGCGAAAATATCAGCAACCAAAAGCTATGGTGCGGAGATTATTTTAGAGGGCAATATCTATGATGAAGCCTATGCGAAAGCATCAGCAATCCAAGCCGAAACAGGTGCTGTTTTTGTTCATCCATTTAATGATCCGTACGTCATTGCTGGTCAAGGCACCATCGCGATGGAAATGCTTGAAGCGAATCCGGATTTGGATGCGATCATCGTTCCAATTGGTGGTGGTGGCATTGCAGCTGGAATAAGTCTCGCTGCTAAAACAATCAAGCCTGAAATTAAGATTATTGGTGTCCAGTCAGAAAATGCGCCATCGATGTACGAAGCCATTAATACTAGCAGAATTGAAACTGTTGAAGTAACGCGTACGATCGCTGATGGGATTGCGGTTGCACGTCCAGGCGATTTAACTTTTCCAATTATCCAACAATATGTTGACGAAATTATCACTGTTTCTGAATCCCAGCTTTCCGAAGCATTCCTCTTCTTGTTAGAGAAGTGTAACCTAGTCTGTGAGGGTGCTGGTGTCGTTTCAGTGGCTGCCTTGATTAACCATGCAGCAAAATTCAAAGGCATGCAAATCGGGGCTGTTCTTTCTGGAGGAAATATTGACATTAATTTAATCGAAAGTGTTATCAATCACGCACTCGTAACCGCAGGAAGAAGAACCCAGATCAAAACAGTTATTAGCCACCAACCAGGGGAATTAACAACGTTATTAGCATGTATTTCCGATACTGGCGGGAATGTGCTCTCCATTTATCAAAATCGCAACCGAAAAGGAATTTCAATGTATCAAATGGGCGTCACAGTTGTGATCGAAACCATTGATGCCGAGCATAAAGCAGAAATTTTCGACAAATTAACCAAGTATGGATACGAATATTATGAAAGCACCAAGCCTGAATAAGCGAAAAGCACAGATTTCAATCGAGAGTTGAGTCTGTGCTTTGAATTTTTTTTAACTTTTACTTGTATATCCATTTCCATAGCTTAAAGATTTTAGCATTTCAACCTGTACAAAGTCTGACTATATTTGTATCACGTTCACACCATTCAATCCTACATTTTTCTTGTATTTGTTTTTCAATATCTCATACAGAAGGCAAAGTATCTAAAAACTCATCAGGTACAAAATTATCCTCTATAGCTATATTGCATTCAAAATGTTCATCAAATATTCTTTAGCAAGTTCAAAGTGCTCTAGCATATAGCTGAGCGATTGATTTGAAATTTTACTAAGATCTTTCTTTTCAAAATAAGATACCATAGCAATCAAATCTGCTAAATCATTCAACCTTGGTTCTTCTTGCTGATTAAGCTTTTCATTTACTGATCGTAATTTCATAGCAAATAAACCTTCAAGATTAGCATAAGAAATTATATTTGAAAGCTGAATATCTTTTGAGGGAATCCATTCCCACTCCTCTAAGCCGATTATGATACCATCCTCAGAGTGATATTTCGAAATATAGTCATCACGCCAATCCGTATTTAACCAGTCTTCATTGATTTCAAACTCTTCTGCCACTTCTTTGATTAATTGTTTAACTTTTTCAGTGTAAATATTATAAGAATCAATATCGACCGATGCATTTCTCGTATCGAAATTTAAAACCGTTGCATTACACATCATTGCAAAACCACCAATAGCTCTTATTTCAATTTGTGAGTCTGTTAAAATTAGTTTTTCATTCAAGCACACCAGCATTTCTTTGAAATCTTCATAATAATGCATATCCATCAATTAATCAACCCCATTTGCGCAAAAGCAGAACTTTTAATACTCACTTTTGAAATCACAAGTGATTGTTTAAGTGGTTCTTGATTTTCTATATCTTTAAGATTAGGAAATTTTTCATAGAGATGAAATTTTTGGTAGTAATTAATGAGTGACTTAATGATCGCTTTCGCAGCTTCTGCAAGACGATTCTTGTCAATATCCTTTAACCACTCCTGCTCATTTAAAATGGCTTTGTTTAGATTAAAATACAAAAAATCATAGTCATTAACTGTCCAATCAGACTGATCTTGATAATAAATTTTTTCTCTTTTTCTAGCACTCACTTTCTCAGCTCCAATCAACATCTACCTTCATGCTTTTATTATATTCATGATTGATTAAATTATCTCACACAAAAACATTAAATCCAAACTTCAAAGACTTTCCCCACTTATATCACTTTTCCAAAAGAAACAACAAACACCATCACCACCTAGCTACTCTTCATCCCCACTCACCCCTTCTCATAATAATTCTCAATCAATTTCGCAATAGCAGCACAAACAATTTGCTGAAAAAAGATCCCTGTCACAATCGGAATCGCCGCCCCAGCTGGAAAATAAGCGACTGCGATAACAACACCTGTACTCATATTACGCATCCCACCAGAAAAAACCACTGCTTTTACATCAGCCTCAGGTAGTTTCAACCACTTAGCTAACCGCCACGAAATGATATATCCCAAAACAGCAAGAAAAGTAATGCTAGCCATAATCATCATTAACCGCAAATTCACTGGCGGGAAGTATCTTCTAATATTTCCTCCATTAATTAAAATAACTAACAAAAGCGAAATTTTCGCAAAAGGTGCTAATTTGACATTCCATTTCTTACCAAACTCGCCCTTAGTTAATTGATTCAAACTCATCCCAGCAAGAGAAGGCAAAACAACCATAAATAACAAACTTCTCATCATTCCAATGGTATCAAGATCGATACTTGCTCCGGTTAGTAGCAAAATCGACAGCGGCAGCACAAGAGGCGCAAGCACTGTATCCAACAAAACAACACTCAGCGTCAATGATACATTTCCTTTAATAATAACTGTCCATAACACACTATTGATCGCAACGGGAAGCAAGCCAAATAACAACAATCCCGTCTGAGTATAAACATCATTCAGAAAAAAGATGCGGCCAAATATCAATGAAATAACCGGCATAAGGACTCTTAAGATCAACATCACGATCAAAATTCCCTTTGGCTTCTTCACTGTCTCCAAAAAAGCATTAAAATCTATTTTCAAACTCCCTATAAACGTCGCTAATGCAAACAACCAAGGCACAATCCGTACAAATTGCCCCACATTACTTCCCAAAAGTAACCCCAACGTCAAAAAAACGGGTGCTAAAAACGGGAAAAACTTATCAAATATTCTAATAATCAACTTCAAATCAAACACCAACTTATCAATAACTTTTACCATATACTAATTCGGGTTTGAAATGCGTCTACAAAACGCTGACATAGATAGACTCGAAAGATCAAGTTTTTAAATGCGAATTAGTATGAGGCTATTATACCAGAAATTTCACGAATGCTATAGCCATTTTAGGAAAGAAATTCAAAAAAAGCATAGAATCAAGTAGAATCTACACTTTTAGATACCATCTTTGGAGAAATTGATCATGCTACTTATTTATATCCGTAAACCACAATTCTTTTCGAGAAGTGGTAATCGCTGCTGCACCGGCTTTAATCGCCTCTTCCACCTCTTCTACAGTTTCAATGAAACCACCTGCTAGTATTGGAATTTTCATCGCTTCCTTAAACTTTTTAATCAACTTCGACGAAATCCCTGGCAACAATTCAATATAATCTGGATTCGACTTCGCAAGCAACGCACAACTTTTCTTAAAAGAATGACTATCTAACAAAAAGACGCGTTGAATCGTCACAATCCCTCGTTGCTTTGCTGCCATAATCACACTAGGCTTTGTCGAAAGAATCCCATAAGGACTACACTCACTACAAGCAAATTCAACACCGCTCTTATCAGCTTGCAAACCTTGAACGAGATCAAGATGAATAAACAACTTCTTCTCGTGTGCTTTCGCTAGCGTGCCAATTTTTCTTAATTGTGACAAATGAACATCTAAAATAATGATCGACTCGTAATCACTCTTAAGTAGCGTTTCATACTCTTTTAACGTGCGTGCTACTGGAAATATTTTTTGATTCATCACAAGTTGCTCCTTCACTATTTAAAAACGAATATCTCGCGTTGCAACAATATCTACATCTAAATCAAGAACATTTTTAATAACGACATCCCCAACAGAAAACTCTCCTTGAACCTTAACAGCCTTGATCGCTTTGACACAAGTCATCATTTGCGGCTTCGGTATATCTTTATCCGTTTTAACGGAAAGCAATTGATAAGCTGTCGCATCATCATTGTAAACCTTCACAGAAGTTGTAATCATTCGGCGCGGATCCGTTACTTCTTTCGCAGCATAAGTAATACCTAAACGACATTTATTCCCTTCAACTGCAATCTCAGTACCATCTACTTGAACAGTTAACAGACATCCCACTGGGCAACTAATACAAACTAATCCATGTTGTTTCATGCAGTCTCCTCCTTCACAATCGGCTCAATTTTAACAGTAACCTTACTTGCATCTTTAACTTTTTCCATCACATCAGCTTTCAAAATCACCATCTCAAGCTCTGCTGGCGTAATAATTCTAAATCGTTTTTGATACACCTTCTCATCATCGAAATAAATAACCACACGACTATCTTCAAAAATCTGAGTTGCTCGAAACTTAAACTGAGTATCCTGAACTTCACTCGCCCCGTTAACAAAATGAGGCACAACGTAGCGAATAGACGGATCAAACCCAACATCAATATACTTTTTACTACTCTTTCCTGCTAAATAATCTTTCACCGCAACCGCAACCTCATAAGCCTCCAAAGTTACATTATCAACCAAATCATGAATATGCAGCACATTTCCGCAAGCAAAAATCCCAGCTTGACTCGTTTCTAAATTCGAATCAACAATCGCGCCATTTGTCGTCGTATCCATCTGAATCCCTGCATCAATCGCTAACGTTGCTTCCGGAATCAACCCAACTGAAAACAACACCGTATCACATTCAACAAATTGCTCTGTTTCCAACATCACTTGTCCCGCTTCATCAACTTGGGCAATATTAACCCCCGTCACGCGTTCTTCACCAAAAATGCGACTAACCGTATGAGACAATTCTAGGGGAATATTAAAATCATCCAAACACTGAACAATATTTCGCCTCAAGCCACTTGAATACGGCATTTTCTCAACAACTGTTACAACTTCACAGCCCTCTAACGTTAACCGCCGTGCCATAATCAAACCAATATCCCCACTCCCGACAATCACAGCACGCTTACCAACTTGATGACCACGCAAATTAACCAATTCTTGGGCACTTCCGGCTGAAAAGACACCTGCTACGCGCGCACCAGGAATATTAATAGCCCCTCTTGGACGCTCTCTCGAGCCCATACATAAAACAATCGCACCCGCTTCATACTCCACAACCCCAGCTAGACTTTGGATTCGCACCCTTTTCTCACCATCCATCTGTGTCACAGTCGCCCCTAACAAAACTGGCACTTCCAATTCACGCGCCTGATGAATCAAACGATGCGCATACTCAGGACCCGTTAACTCTTCTTTAAACAAATGCAACCCAAACCCATGATGAATACACTGATTTAAAATACCACCTAATACTTGATTTTGTTCCACGACGAGTATATCATGAATCCCTAACTCTTTCAACCTGATCCCCGCTGAAAGACCTGCTGGACCACCGCCAATGATAAGAACATCTATTTTTTTCATGAATATGCCACCTCCTCCGACTGCGCTAAAATATACGATTCTCCCCCACGTTTTGTGATCTTCGTCACAACGATATCAAGTTCTCTAGCGAGAATTTCAATCACATCTGGCGTGCAAAACCCACCTTGACACCGCCCTGCGCCTGCTCTTGCCTTAAACTTAATCCCATCTAACGATCTCGCCCCAAACGGTGCCCTAATCGTATTCATAATATCCCCTTCCGTCACTTGCTCACAACGACAAATCACACGCCCGTAAGCTGGATTCAACTTGATAAGCTCATTTTGCTTCTCCAGTGGCAACGTATTAAACAAAGGCATCGCTTCTCTCGTCTTCACAAATTCGTTATTCGTCTCAGGTTTTAATTTCTCTACCACCATCTCGCAAATATATTCCCCAATCGCTGGTGCTGATGTTAAACCTGGCGAATCAATCCCAACCGCATTAATAAACCCATCAATAACTTCCTCAATGATAAAATCATCATGATCTTTTGCTTTCGCACGTAGACCCGTAAAAGTAGTAATCGTCATATAAAGTGGCACATCTGGCATACTCTTGCTCGCTAAATCTCTAATATCAGCCAAAATATCCGCATTGGTACTCACATCCTCTTTGCTAGTAACAAACTCAGAACTAGGACCAACCAAAACATTGTCATGAATCGTCGGCAAAATTAAAACACCTTTTCCTTTTTCAGTTGGCAACTGAAAAACAGTCTTCTCAACAACATCCTTTGCGCGCCGATCTAACAAGTAGTATTCCCCTTTTCGAGGTGTAATTTCATACTTTTTCTCACTGACAAAATTATTCATCACATCACTGTAAAGACCAGCTGCATTGATCACAAGCTTCGTCTCATACTTTGCTTGATTTGTCAAAACGACATAACGATCAGCTAACTTTTCAATACCAAGCACCTCTGTCGCAAGTACAATTTCCACCCCATTGCGACAAGCATTCTCCGCTAACGCTGCACCAAGCTCAGGTCCAAATACCAAACCAGATGTCGGCGCGTGAAGCGCAGCATAAACTTCTGGACTAAGTCTTGGTTCTCTCTTTAAAAGCTCATCTTTAAATAAAATTTCAATGCTTGGCACCCCATTCGCTTCCCCTCTTGCTTTCAATGCCTCAAGCGCGGGCAACTCCCTCTCTGAAAAAGCTAAAACTAGTGAGCCATTTCGCCTAAACATCACATTCAAATCTTCACAAAGCTCTGTGTACATCTCGTTTCCACGCACATTTAACTTTGCTTTCAAAGTCTCCGTTTCACAATCATGACCAGCATGAACAATCCCACTATTTGCCTTTGTCGCTCCCATCCCAATCTCAACATTTTTTTCAAGCAATACTGTCCTCAATTGGTATTTAGATAACTCTCTTGCGACCGCCGTACCAACAACGCCGCCACCAACAATCAAAACATCATACATCAATGCCTCACCTCTACTATCCTTTGAACCCTACGCCAGAAAAAAAGAAACACAAAACTAGAGCAGCCCTTTGCACAAGAAGCTACTTTAGCTTTGTGAATCTCCATTTATATCCGTCACAAATTCATCTTAAGTTTAGCAATATAATACCATTTTTTGGCTTCTTTGTCAACCCTTTCATTGCTTTTAAACTTGTGAATACTAGTCCGACGTCATTGGCAATAAACTGATTTTATAGTTACATTTTTCTATGCTCTATGGTATAATGGGTTATAATTACAACATCACATAGGAGGTCTTCATATGGGAATCTTTGTCAATCCAAGACCTGATCATTTTGAAATGGATTTGAATTCAGAAATTTATGTAGACAAGAGTGAACTGATTAAAGAAACAAATGCCTTGTATCGAACAGGGCGCAGATTTATTTGTATCAGTCGTCCAAGACGCTTTGGAAAAACAATGGCTGCTCATATGTTAGCGGCTTATTATAGCTCTGAGCAAAATAACCATGAACTTTTTAAAAATTTAAAAATTGCTACACATTCGACTTATAAAACGCACTTAAATCAAGCAAATGTGTTAATGATAAATATGCAGGAGTTTTTAAGCCTTAGCACCACAGTCGAGGGAATGCTTACATTGCTCACAACTAAGATAACCGACGAGCTTAAAGTGACTTATCCCGAGCTTGATTATGACAAAGCAACAGATTTTATCCAAGTCATGAGAGACACTTATTTGCATTGTAGAAAACCTTTTGTCATCTTAATTGATGAATGGGATTGTTTATTTCGTGAATTTAAAAATGATCTTAATGCCCAAAAAGTTTATTTAGATTTTTTGAGACTTTGGCTTAAAGATCAAGCTTATGTCGGATTAGCATACATGACTGGTATTTTGCCAATTAAGAAATATGGAACGCATTCAGCTTTAAATATGTTCAAAGAGTATGCCATGACAAATCCAGGTAGATTCCTTGGTTATTTCGGTTTTTCAAGTGATGAAGTAGAAAGACTGTGCCTAGAACATGATGCTGATTTCTCAGAAATTAAAAGTTGGTACAATGGTTATTTCATTGAATTGGATAAGCCAATTTACAATCCAAAATCGGTGGTTTCTTCTTTAGAAGATGGTTTGCTCGACAATTATTGGAATAAAACGGAGACTTATGAGTCTCTAAGGGATTATATTAACCTTGATTTTGAATTGTCTTCGCGATAAAGCTACTCTGCTTTTAGGAGGATTTGAGTTGCCGATTAATACCCATTCTTTTACCAACGATATGAGAACTTTCACTTCTTCTGATGATGTCCTAACCTTGCTTATTCACTTAGGTTATTTGTCTTATAATTTTGAGGCGAAAACTGCTAGAATTCCTAATGAAGAAGTCAAGTCTGAGTTTTTCAATTTGATGCAAGCTTTGAGATGGAATAATGTAATTGATGCCATTGATGCTTCTTGATCAAATTAAGAAGAAAAATTACATCTCAGCGCTTGGAGAATATAAAGGCAATCTACTGTTGGTTGGTGCATTAATTACGACAAAAAAGACAAGTCTCACACTTGTATGATTGAATCATTTGCAAAATAATTTTGTCTACTAATACTAGAGCGTGACCAGTCTCAATAGCAGAAAAAGAAGCACAAAACATAAGTAGCTTTCCATGTGCGAAGTTGCTAGTTCTGTGTTTCTTTATTTATATTGCTTACAAATTCGCCTTAATACAAATTGTCTGTTGAATAGTAGCTAAAAAGCAATTTGAAATTATTGCCTGTTTATTAGCTTTAATCGACCAAAGTTTGTTATATCATGAAAGTCAGAGTAGCTAAACGTAGATGCCCACGAAAGAACGGTTCGGCGTGGTGGATTGTTATCAGGAGTATGTGGTAATAAATCATCAAAAGCCACAATAGCTATATCACATATTAATTCATTATTGATAATACAATCCTTGAGAATGTCCAATTTAAAGCCAACCTCTAAAATATAATCATTACCATAAACTTTGAAATCAGACACAAATGAATCATCATCCCATTGTTTATACAAACGATTATCCTCATCCATATTTTTCAACTCCATATCAAATACTTTAATAAATGGCTCGCCGTATAAACTATTATCTTTATTATCATAAATTTGTAATGGTATCTCTATTTGTTTAATAAAACTTTCCTTTTCTTTAGCATTGGGTTTTAGGAAATAGAAGTCTATACTATTAGAGGGTGCCCAACCTTTATGAGAATCAGCCTTTAAGTTTAGTGCATAAGAAGAATCTACTTTAAGTTTGAAAAAAAGATGATCATCTGTCCATCTGGTAGTACCATGGCAATGCCAATAATCTGGCTGTTCTATCTGCCTTCCAACCTTGTGATGTGTTCCTAATTTATTGTTGATTTTCTCTGATTGTTCATTAATAGTAAAACAACTTTCTGATAAATCTTTATAATCATCGCCTTTATAAGAAAGAATAGTGGGATATTCAATATCTGAACGATTATCAACTATAAATTTCGCCAAATCCCAAGAGGGCAGTAGTAATAAATCAAATAAATTATCAAAATTCGTCATAAATAAGTTAATAGAACTTGCTACAAATCCTCCTTGACGCCGGTGATTTTTATAAATTTCATCTAGATCAATCTTTTCAAATTCATTTGGCTTATAAGATTCGATAATTTTAAATATAAAAACCAACTCAGAAACAGCATCCCACTTTATTGCTTGTTCAATTAACTCTATATAATCTATGTTATATTTTTCGATAAATAAATCAACATCTAATAAATCGCGCATCTTGAAAAAATATGAATATTCATAAGACTTCATACTTGCCATGACATTTTCAAAAAAATGTTTTACAGTGTGTAGAACCATTGCTATTAGATCATCATTTCTATTTAAAATATATACATTCTCAAAACCCTCTCTATCAAACAATATTGATCTACTTAAAACAGGAGTTGTTATACTAGCATATGGTATTTTTATCTGATGAAAAGATTGTGAGTAAACTTGAGTGTGAACATCAATATTAATTTCAATTTGAATAGCACCCAAATTGATTGTTTTTGATAGCTCATGATAATGGTGCATTTTACTATCTGCTGAGTGTACAATCCCTTTCTCAATTGTTTCATCAGTTTCCATGAAAAGAAATGTATATCCCAAGGTTTCACATTTTTTCAGAAATTTTTTCAAATCAGATAAATTAACTAGTAAATCAATATCACCAAAAAACCTTTTTTCTGGTACTGCATATACATCTTCTGCTAAAACCAAACCTTTCATAAATGCGATTTGAATATTTGTTTCCTTTGCTATTTTTGCTAAAGCGTTTATTTCTTCTTTACAGATTCTGTTGAATATCTTTTGCCATGCGATTCGCCCATTTACATCTCCACTTAATATTGGTTTTGAGAATGTGCCAAATTGAGGTAGCTGGTAATCAAAAAATTGTCTCTCTGAAAATTGTTGTTGCATGAACTTCACTAACACCATAAAGTAACCTCCTATAAATTTTGATAAAATTCATTACTAAAAAGATAATTTCTATTGCAACAAATTGCGTTTAAATCTTTTGACTTTGGTACATCTGATAAAATATACCCTCTATGTCAAGTAGCTCATCTTTCGTTCCTTCTTCAACAATTCTTCCATTATTTACTACTACAATTCTATCTGCATCAATAACAGTAGATAAGCGGTGAGCAACGACAATAACCGTTAGTTTTTGCGAAATTTGATTGAAAGTATTCTTTAATGCTTGTTCAGTAATTGCATCTAAAGCAGACGAATACTCATCTAATAGCAAAATTTTCGGTTGTTGGAATAATGTTCGCGCAAGAAGGATTCGTTGTATCTCTCCACCCGAGAAATTAGAACCATTATCCTTTATCACTGTTTCATACTTGTCCGGTAAGTTCTCAGCGAAAACATCAATAAATGTCATTGCAACAATTTCATCGAATCTCTTTCTATCTTCATCTGTTAAATCTTCTTTATCAAGGGGGTAAATGATATTTTCAAGTAGACTCAAATTCCATAAACCGAGGTTTTGCGGATTGTATCCAATATAATTTCTAAGAGATTTTAAGGAATAGGCAGAAATATGTTGATCATTTAAAAATAAATATCCACTTTCTGGCTCAAAATGTCGGTGAATTAATTCAAATATTGTGCTCTTTCCAGAGCCACTTACTCCTACGATCCCAATAAATTCCCCATAGTTTATATTTAAACAAATATTGCTAATTCCAATATCTTCATTATCAGAATAACGGAAATTCACTGCATCAAGTTTCAAATTATAATTCATATTTTTATCAAGAGATAATTTTCCATCTGGAACTAGTTCAATATTTAGAATTTCATTCAAATTAGCACTGATTTCTCTAATTCCAGCAAACTCTATGCCATTAAAGAAAAAATCTTGAAGAATCGTATATATTCTTGGCAAAAGCACGATAAAAGCAAGTAATTCTCCTAAGGTCAAATCGCCTCTGATAACTAGGAAAAAGCTATATGCATATACAATTCCTGTCATTAGTGACATAATTATTTCTGTCAATACATTATTAAAAACATCAAAAAATACCGTTGCTTTATATCTAGTCTTCCAATTTCCTTCTAGCCATTTTTCCCAATTTCTCGTTTCTTTTTCTTGTCCATTAAAGACTCTAATTGCTTTGAAATTATTGAAAAAATCTTGCAAGTAATTTAGTTTTTTCTCAATATCACTAAACATTTCTCCTTGCAATGATTGAGCTTTCTTTTGTAGAAGTAGGACAATTAGAAAGAAAATTGGAAAAAATAGTATCGTTACTATCGTTAGTTGGAAACTAAATGTAGACATGATCAATAATGTCACAATTAGTAAGGTTAATTCTGTTACTGCTTTCATTAAGTTGTTAACAACAAAAACTTCACATAACATACCGGTTTGTTGAGAAATTCGATTTATTATTTCACCATTCCCAATTTTTTGAAGCTGTGTATGATTAGCTTTCAATATTCGCTGAAATAATTCTTTTCGAACCAATTGAGAAAGGATAACGCCTAGTCGATTGTTATTAAAAGAGTTTAAACCGTTTAAAAATGAAGTGAGAATTGGAGTTAATATCATAATTATTATTAGTATTATCGCTCTTTGCAAATTCTCATTAGGTAGGGCATTGTCGAACAAATCACGAAAAACTAGGGGTTGTACAATTGAAGCAAAGGATATCAAAGGATTTAGTAACACAATTAATATGACTATTAATTTATGCTTTGCTAGACCTTGTCTGATAAAATAATTTATTGAATTTTTCATCTTACTAACACCTCATTTTACTAAGAGACGTAATGCCAAATTATCTTTTATTTAATATGCAATTATAGCACAAAATCTCTCTTATATATAGTTTAAAAGAGCTAATTGTCTGTTTTTCAACAAACAAGAAGCTCTCTTATTTTTAGTCTAACGTGATGATTTCTTCCGTTGGAACTGGCCAACGACGTTGTCTCCAGCCCAGACCATCAGCATAATGATAACTTCTACCTGACCCAGTTAATTCTTTTATGCAACCAAGAATTACTGATTCTGGCTTAATGTACTCTCTCATAAATTTCACCTCCTTAAAATTATGGTTAAATGAATAACAACCGAGACAGTAATAAACACTATTTTGGAATAAATCTAAAATTTTTGTAAAATGGTATATGTTGCATCAACATCTAAATAATCGTTTACTGGTACTCCATTTACTTCTACCCATGCATGAAACATATAAATATCCGATTCTAATTTTCTAGGCTTTCCTATGACGAGTTCTGCCGGAATTCCAAACGAAATCAAAGCATTGCGTAAGCAAATTGATCTTTCTAAGCAATTAAATGTTTCGCCAAAAAGTCTGCCAAAAAATCTGTATGTTGCAATCAATTTTTTAGCAATAGAATAATTTTCTTCTTTTTGCTGTTCTTTGGATAAAGATCCAATTAAAGTTACTGCTTCGTTTAAATTTAATTTATTGTATACCCTTAAAGTTTTTAAATAAATTAAAATTGATTTAAGTAATCGAACTGGATTCGCCTTATTTTTGGGCTTCAATTCATAATGACTTAAAATTTCGTGAGCTAAAAAGGTTAAATCATTTTTCATTTACTAGTTCTCCTCCTACTCATCAAAGTGAATCATTATATTCACAAAACATTCTATATCACAAATTTCTTTATATGTTACAAGATAACCATTGCACAAAGAAGAAATTTCTTTGTTCATATTCAACCTTTTTAAAACAAAAGGATTTGAAATTGAAGCTTGATGTTTTAAAAGTTGCATCAATAATTGAGTAGATGTTAGCAAACTCAAATTTGTAGAACTACTATCTTTATCCATTTTTTCTAAAACCAGAATACTATCTAAAGTAGTATCCAAGTTAACATTGGGAATTCTAAACTGATAAATTTTCTTTTCATTCTCTAAAATAAAATCATAATCATGAGATTTAAAATTCTTCAACCCCTTTAAATACCCCTCACCTGTAAAAAAAGGTTGAACAAAAACTTTATCTTCCTTTACAAAAATTGCAAACGTATCATCTGACACTTTTGCCTTACCATACTTTTCAGATACTAATCTGGATACTGTACTTTTGCCTACACCAGACATTCCAAGAAAAGCAATAGATGATTTAGAATTCTGATTGATTAGCGCACCATGATAAATCATTGTTGAAAATTTAGGTGCAATAAGAGATATTGGATCTAGAACTAGGAGATGAAAAGCACTTCGTGGATCAATTACTGAGTTGATCTCCCAGAAGACTTGACATTGAGAGATGTCTATCATACCGATAAATCCATCACCATTTATAAAATATTTATTTTCATCTTCCAAATATAGATAATCAGAACTTTCTAAACTAATTTTTTTTGCTAAAGCAATATGACTATTCTTATACTGTTGCATTATTATAGAATCTTTTTTTGCAAAATTCAGACTAGACTTAATTTCAATAATCAATTCAACATCTCTTTGCAACTGAAAAAATTCATTTTGTAAAAAATATTTAAAATATGAAAAATAATCATCAATATCCGTGTCGATTTTAGTATTTAAATTCCCTATACGAACTAATATTTCTTTCATAAATTTACCTTTTTGATCAAGCCTAAGTCGCACCATAGTGTGATCAATTCATGTACATCTTTTTCAAGAATTGAACACTCTACATTGAATGTGGAGCTCAAATTATCTATTACATCAATAAATTGGTTTGATTCTAACAACAGAGTAATAATTTTAGTCGATGTTTCATTATTATAAATATATTGTCCTTCTAAAAGATTAATAAAAAAACTATTGTATTCATCCTCCTGTTGAAATATCACATTATCATTTAATTCAAGTAACATTTATTAACCGCTCCTTTATCAAATTTTCTAACCATATTCCCATGTTTACACAAATAATTATGGTTGTAGTATTCAATTCGAAAAGCACCCTATCCTTAAATACCCTATCTAATTTTTTATTGTCTATAATTCCTAGCTGTGAAAGTAAAGAATTACTCAAGAAGTCAAATATATTTTGTTTTTCAAGCAGTATGTTTTTATACAAAATTTCTTCGAAATTAGAAGGTGCTAGACGACTTACCACTTCAGCTGGAAGCTCATTTTTAAAAGCTAGCCTTAGAATAGGCTTATTAATTTCCATTCCATGAAACGGAAATCTTGTATGTTTTTCTGTCAATGAAGATGCCAAGGAATGAACTTTTTTATCAAAATAAGGTGATGTGTGCCGTATATTATTAGAAAAGAAAAGTTCATGATCCAATGTAAGTAATTGCAGGTCAATCTGACTGGATGGACTCATAAAAAAATTCTTTACATCGTTAATCGCATCCTCAGAGAAAATATCTAAAAGTCTGTTAGCTGGACCATTAAATCTTCGTTCTTCAATCAATTTTGTTTTCTTTACAAATAACGAATCAATACCCATATTATAGTAAGGTACGGTAACTCCTTGTATAAACCAAGTCCATTTTTCAAAGATATTAAGATCTTTTATTTTTTTAGAAAGTTCGCGATCAAACATGGTATCCCCACCCGCACCACTAAACAAACATTTTATTTCATGGCTCATCGCTAATTCTGAAGCCTTTTTCCACCAAAAATAGAGACCATGATTATTTGGAAACAAAGATTTTGAATCCCAACCAATAACAGATGTTTTCCCGATATCCAACTTATATTGCTTATGATTATACATCTTTTTTATTTTATCGACATACTCAAAATCCTCATTAGAACAAAAGTCTTTTGAACCCCATGTTATTGCAGAAAATTTAGTATCCTTGTTATCTGCTTTTGCTAAAGAAGCCAATGTTATAGCTGAATCTATTCCACCACTCAACATCACACTCACATTATCAAAAAAAGCACTTCTTTTTTTTACAGAATCGGAAAGATAATCCTTGACCTTTCTAGATAAGACACTAGGATTCTCCTTTTTTGATTTGATTTCTTGCTTTTCGATTTCAGATAACTTTATAGTACCATTTTCATACAATAACATTTCTCCATTTTTTATTGAATAGACTCCGTCAAATGGTATGGCACCCTCTCCCATACATACAGCTGCAAACGTTTGCTTATTTAATTTTGATTCATTATCTATTAAGTCCAATAAAGATGTTGAATAATACAGTACTCCTTCTCGAACTGTATAAAATATACTTTTTTGTGAATTCAAATTTCTATACAGTATCAGTTTATTTGCACTTGCATGAGCAATACTAAATTCACCATCAATTTCTGATAAAATTTCAAAATCATCTTTACTTAATTGAAGGCTTAATTCATTTAGATAATCTTGAGGAGTAGCATCACTCCAGATCATACCTGCTATAAGTAGAGGATTTTTGTTCGGGATCCACATCTGCCCTTTTGAATCAGGGTAGAGAATTTGTTTAGAATCGTTTGTTTTTTGGCTTTCCTTGAAAATTGGAAACTCATTGATCCTACTACTTGATTTCACTTCTTCTAAGCAAAAGCTTTCGTGAAAATTGCCACTAAAACCGAAGAAGTCTTTATATAATTTCAATTCTCCGT
>Ga0131853_10008880_pt1 | contig 18338 bp, 8 predicted proteins | sample TergutLab28metaG_FD_92764 | JGI IMG/M metagenome (GOLD analysis project Ga0131853, IMG submission 92764) | Labiotermes labralis P1 segment gut microbial communities from Petit-Saut dam, French Guiana - Lab288 P1 (version 2) (version 2) | ecosystem: Host-associated > Arthropoda: Insects >... | reverse complement strand
TTGAACTGAGCTTATCAAGAAGTGCAATACTGGTGAAAAAGTTATCGAATACAAAATGGTATTGTCCAGGGTGTGCCTCTGTAAGTGCCTCACTAAACTGAAGAACAACTGATGCACTGACACCGTATTCTTCATGTTTAGTATTTGGGTTTTTACCCTGATATGGCTGAAACCAGCAAATGTAGCCCAGACATGTTGCACCACACCAAAACTTATAGCCAAACCGAATGGGCTTTCCCCGAATATATTGTTTGCAACCGTGACGACCAAAATAAAGAACCATGAATTCATCGAAGCTGAAATGTGTTTCATTTGGAACAAATTTCATGCATCTCTCATTGAATTTGGAAAACTTGTCCATTGGGTCCAAATTTGCATTGTCAGCAACATGTAAATTAGAAAAAATAGTTTCAAAGCTATCACATCTCATGGCAGCACTGAGTACATTATGCACATCTGTTCTTTGTTCCCAGAACATACGCCTTCTAGGAACTGAGACATAACCACTCGGAAAAATAATTCCTATAAAACATTTGAATTCAGAGCTAGTCAAGCCAAGATTTACATCCTTACTTGCAGTGTATAAGGGGGCATACATGACAATGAGTTCAATGATCTCGTCATCAAGAAAAAGTTCAAGAATTTCTGTAGGAGTTCTCATTTCGGTGAAGAAATGGTTTGGTGGTTCTGTAACTCTACCTGCTACAGGCTGTGCAGTTAGGCTAGCTTTTTTCCATTTGTGAACAATTTTTGTCACTTTGTCTTTGATGGAGGAGGTTGCTGTGCAGTAGATGCAGATGGAACTTCGCCAAGAGAGTCATCTTCAGGTGCGTATGAGGGATCATCTGAGTAAGACTCAGCATCATAGCCATCTTGAAGAAGATATGCAGGTGCATGTAACAAAGAACTGGCAGATTATTTATTGTTCCACCCACTTCGTCTCCTGAGTCCTCAACAGAAACTGGTGCTGTAGCATTTTCAGGTGGTTGTATCACTATACCACTTGCTTCTATGCAGTCATCTGTCTCTAACAGGTCAGTTATTTCATGTAAACTTAGATTTCAAGGCATCTTGAGAGACTTGTAAAATGATTTCAACTGAAAAAAGGAAAAATATATTATTAGTTCTAGTAGTAGTGGTTTTGCCTAGTGCTCCAAAAATGGAACATGCAAACTGTCAAATCCATTGAGCCCCACTAGGTGATAAGGATGGCCGGGAGGCTCGGCACCCTGTTTATTCCCGTCAGCTGTCTGGGCGACCGAGCTCCGCAGTGAGGATTTCTTGTGGGATAGCGTAAGCGACAGAAACACACAAAGCACATGCACTGGGCACAGGGATAACAAGTGAGATACAAATATATTGTGAGCACAGAGTTCAAGGTACATACATGAAACTGGTAACAGAATGATTCCCTGAGTGAGCAAACACAAACTGTTACGCACAAAAGTACTTGACGTGCATACGTAAAATAATCAAGAACAGAAATATCAGCACGCCAACAACACTAGGCTTACACTAAGGCAAAGAGAAAAATGAACAATTCACGCACATGAAAAGAACACACAAAGAAATATTCAGAAACAAATACAACCACACTGTAAATGTCCCGCTCTCGGAAACTGTACGTTACGTAACTACACAGTGTTACACATAGTGCACGAAACATCGTGCTAAAAATATGATTACAGAGTACATGAAATGATCAGCCATGAACTTACGAATGATATAACCAAACAAAATGGCGTGATACCAGTACCTCTACCCAGCGCCCTGCCCTCCGACGCGACGTCGGGCATGAACGTCCCAACGACCAGAAATCCGATTTAGAAAAATGTATAAACCAGGACCAAACTTCTAACTCGTAGCGATGGCAATACGTCGCGCCGCGGGCTAATGGCGCACCAAGGGTAGATCGCTGTCCGTCACTTCGCCTTGCTTCCCCCCAAGCCGGAGTCCAAGAGAAAAACCACCGGGCACACACGCAGCCCTCAGTCACGAATCACGTGACTCCCCCCTAAGCCTCTCAACCCCCTCACCTTTTCACGGCAGCCAATCGCCGGTGGTAATCTTGAGATGGGGATGACGGGTACAGAAAGTTCTAGAGAATTGGCTTCCGCCTGGAGACGGCCTTGAGCCAAACCTAACCGGAATGGCTCACCATAACTAATATAACAATAATAACTTCGGTATTTTCTCTTTACAGCACAATAGCATAACTAGTAGAGAGTAAAAAAAAATTACAAGTAGGATCTAGTGCAGTAAATTTGTATTTACATGTCTTTGGATGGTGGTTCAAAAAAAAACAGTATAACAGAGTTCATTATGTGCACTGTATAAAGGCAATGAAATGCCATGTATGAACTGAACTAAACCGAACTGCAGTTCCCTTGCTTTTTCGGGACACATCCGTGAATGGTTCACGCGTCATTCCGTGATCGTCGAAACATGGTTAAGAGCGTAATTATCGTCCTCCGGCCTCACTTTATTTACTGGGGACTTAGCGTGCCGTGCAGCCATGTTGCTATAAAGACAGCGAATTTGAGTAATCCATTGTTCTTTGAAAAGTGTTAGTTATTTAATTCGAATGCACCCTATCTTAGCTGAGTGCGTGATAATTTGATGATTAATATGGTATGGAACAAATCGTGTGAGCGTGATATCTCCTCATTCGAACTTTCCAGCTTTACTGAGAACCCGAAACCCATTTTATACGCACTGCTTTGCCTTCCTCTCCTGGGTAAGTCACATACCTAGAATCGAACTAGGCGTGCCGATGACTCGGCTGCACATATATTGCAATGCAAGTATCGCTGTGACCTTCACATAAAACGATCACTGACCACGTTCCGCATTGTATTTATCTCTGGCGTAAAGGTAATGAAGTATTGGCTTACTGTAGTAACCACATGGCGTCCAGGAGAAGTAAAATCGATGGGGGTTCGCAACAGGCTTGTCAGAAACGAAAAGTCGGTACTTCTTTACCTGTCAACACAGCATCATATTACAATTGAGCCGAACACAGCTTATCAACATTCGTCACAACCAATCGGTGATTGCGGCCACCAAACTCCGTGCACTCGAAGTCATCCGTGCCAAATTTAGTGCATATCGATTGTTCCACAGTATCGATAACTCCCACGAATTTGGCACCGACTGCTGGTTGAACGCTGATTAATGGAGAACACATGACTCAACGTTTGACGGAGCAATGAAAGTTAACGAAAACAACGTTGTAAGAAAAAATATTTTACCTAGTCATTGCTCATGACGTTCGGTGTGAGTGCATATGTGGAATGTTTTGGAAACGTTGAAGTTATTAGGAAGTTTAAAGAACCTTTGTTTGTTAAATTCTCTTGTTTAATTGCGTGGTATTAGACAGGGGAAACGGTGCGCTGTAAAATAACGCAAATAATTTTACTGACTACATTTGTAAGAAGTATAAACAGAATTCCACAATGCGCAGTTACGGCAGTCATTAAAATGACCATAACAAAATGTGAGAATATGTACGTTGTAATTTGAACTGATGCAGACCGTTATATACTGTAGCAGGTAGCAGACTTGTTGATATATTGCTGGCAAGATGATGCCATGTTTTATGCAACATTCCCCATGGAACTACCACTGAAGACACAGAGGACCGTATTGAGCATCCAGAGTTCTGAGGATAGTTCTGCTATTATGGAGCCAATTGACAGCTCATCACTGCTAGGGCAAAGTAGGTTGATGCAGTCTCCGTATTCAGAAGGAAATAAGTCTGTGGGTAGTTTGCCTCCAGATGTGACACTTACAACAGAATTTGCACAATTGAAACTTGGTTCGAGATCCGATGAAGGCAGTGGAGGCAATTTTTTGTTGCTGGATGGTAAAGAGAATCTGAAGGTATGTTACTATTTATTGGTTTGAAGTGTAAATTGTATTTCATATAAGAATTTATTTTGTGAACTTGGTGTAAGTGTTAACATAACCATTACCCGTGTTCTCCCTGTCAAGCTTAAGACTTTTGGACTTGTTCCTGCTTAATTTCCATCATTGATGTGGTCTGCCAGGGTCTCTTCTATTGTGTGAAATGCTTATGTTGGCTCTTCACCAGGGCTTTGGAGTTTTGCCTTGAGGCTAATAGGTAATAAAGATGTAAGTTTGAATAAAGGTTGACCAACTAGATGACACTTGCTTTATTATCTACTGCTCAACATGTTTCAGACGTTAATACGTCCATCTTCAGGAGCTTGCAACTACTTGTTGTGTTGTGTAGGCTGACTTGAGGCGTGCTGGTGTTATGTAGCGGGATTGTCTGTTGGTGATGTGGTATCCGAGTGCAGGCTGAACCACTACAGCCTACACAACGCAACAAGTAGTTGCAAGCTCTTTAAGATGGACGTATTAACGTCTGAAACATGTTGAGCAGTAGATAAGAAAGCAAGTGTCATCTAGTTGGTCAACCTTTATTCAAATATCAAGATGATGCACGGTCCAATATGCAAAAGATGTAAGTATTGGAATTTTAGTAATATGCCTTCATACTTAAGCAGTTCAGTATTTGTTTATTCTCAGCCAGGAGGTTTTGGAATTTTCAGTGTTAATTGTGTCATTAAATGCTTAATGGCAGCTAAAGTAAGAGTAATTGAAGATTGTGAGGGTGTTCATCCTCTTTCAGTAAATACGGTACTGCCTCATCCTATCTGTTATTTTTTTGTGACCACTTCAGTTGCTAGACTGTTAAGTAACATGTTTTGTGTTTCTCTTACCTTTCACAGGTCTCGTCAGATGAACAGTTTTTGAGGCGGTTGAATTGTGATACCTCAATACGTGTCAAAGTTGTATCAGTGTTTGGTAACACAGGTGATGGGAAGTCTCATACCCTGAACCATACATTCTTTAATGGAGTTGAAGTGTTTCACACATCATCAGAACAGGATGCATGTACTCTTGGTGTGTGGGCTGCATTTGATCCTCACTTGAGAGTTATTTGTCTGGATACAGAGGGTCTTCTGGGATCCACAAGCCATGAAAATCAGCGAACCAGGTTACTCCTTAAGGTAATTTATGAGTTACAGTGTATGATATGCTGCATATACAGTTGCAGAATGCCATCTCTCTGTAAGGCCTTGTCTGTTACTGGAGAGGTGGTGAGAGGTTTTTTTTTCAGTGGTTACAGTTTCAACAGATAGATTTATTCCAGAACATGTTGTCTGCTTTAGCACTATCACTGTTTTAATTTCATGTTTCGTACTCGTTACTGATTATTAAATATTATAATTCATAAGATTCTTATTCTTAGTTTTAGTTACTCTGATTACAGCAAGGATGCTATGCGAAGACCAGGGAAATTTTTTAAATAGGAGTACAGTTGGTTTCCAATTCAGATGATGCAGGTTGCATACACTGTTCAGTATACAAAATATTGGCACATAGTATTGTTTTTTAAGCACATTATTTAGCAGTGCTATTAGTTGCTTAGATTATGTAGTATCAGTGATAAATGAATGAATGAATGAGTGCGCATCATCAGTGGAAGGATACTGATGGAAAAATCAAAGCACTCTGAGAAGAACCTGTTCCATTGCCACTTTTTGCACCACAGATTACGCACGGATTGTCCTGGAATTGAATTCGGGCCTTGGCAGTGTGAGGCTGGCAGCTGACATGGCACAGCCTCAACACATACTGTTGCAAACTACCGTGCATTGTCACTCACCTTCTCAAGAAATGTATGCATAAGATTTTAAATTGACAGTGTTAATCTGTCACAATATAAAAATAGGAAACATCAGTGAAGGGGAATAGCTTATTTTCATCATATGCAGTGTAAGTTGTGTGTGCAATTTCATTATATCGCCTTTGTTTTGTTTGTTAAAGGTTCTTGCAGTGTCAGATATTGTGATTTATCGCACACGATCAGAGCGTTTGCATGGTGACTTGTTCACATTCCTGGGGTCAGCTTCACGTGCTTACACTCACCACTTTCAAGGAGCCTTGCAAGCCGTGGGTCAGCGTAGTGATCTTGGTGCGCCTTTATCAGCCCTTGGACCTGCAGTCATCATATTCCATGAAACAAGGCATACCCATACCATACAAGCTTGTACGCCATTTATATCAATATTTTGTTGCACCAGTGTTTTATATGTGCGTCTTTACTGTTTGATATTGTTCCTTATATAATTCTTCATTTTAGTGTCTAAATACCATATACTCTATTTAATATGCACAATGAAACTCTTTGGTAAAACCATCACATATATATATATATATATATACACACACACACACACATACACACACACACACACACACATACATACATACACACATACATACATACATACATACATATATACAGTAGGGTCTCGTTTTGCAACGGTTCGTTTTATGATTCACTTTTACGACCCTTGTCAAGTCATACCGAGCACTCCCAAATTGTGGTGCATCATTGTCGTAACTCATAGCGTCCTTTCTCCACTTAGTGCACTTCTAGCTCTTTTCCGTTGTGCGTGTGTTTTCTTCTTTTTTATTTTAGTGCAGTTCTTTTAAGTTGACTGTGATTTTTCCACCCATGACGTCCATCAATAAAGACAGAAGAAAAGAAAATCAAAACAGTTGATGTTACATTCTTTCTTGATGTCTTCTGAACCATAGCCTGACCCTTCTTCAACAAAATAAAAAGTGATTTGATTGATTTTTTTCAATTATCTGTCTAATTTTGTATATACCTGATACATTAAATTAAAATTGTATGTCATAATGTAAAGAAATATTGTAAATTATAAAATCATTTGACTAATTTGTTTGGCCCATGAACCTGTCTCAATTTAAACCATTTAAACAATACTCATTGTACGACGATACGATTTACAACCAAATATTCAAGAATGTAACCCTGTCGTAAAACGAGGCCCTACTGTGTGTGTGTGTGTTTATATATGTATATATATATATAACTATATACTCGTATGTCATAGTTACAGTTTGTTACTGTTTTTTGTTATCATGTGCTCATCTGCAAGTTGTTTTATTTGATGAAGGGGCTTCTGAAATTTTCAATATGTTGATGCATAAGTGTGAACAGCTCTTAATGTATATACCCTGTAGCTCATGAAATGACTATGCTGTCAATCTGTGTGTCTCCTCTTTAAAATTTGAACTGTCTCTAATGTATAGTGTACTCTTGATATCTGGAGTGGTGTTGGGGGGGGGGGGGGTTGCTGGGGTGTTTGAGAAACAGGGATAATTCAAAACATACTACTTTATTGAGGCACAAACAACCATTAAATCACATTATTTCCCACCATCATTAGTCATCAGCACCTTATAATTGTTGATGGATAATCAGTAATCTACCTATCCATACATGGATAATTGAGAGTAGACTGTACTTCATAGATTTGCAACAACAGGCAGTAATAATGTCATGGTGATCATACAAACTTGTGATGTTAGAGTGGCACTAGCTGCCCTTAACAACAACAACATCAACATCATCGGAACTGCTACAATGATGATTCATTTTTGTCCATAACAGTATTAGGCCTATTTTGATCTGCTTTGGATATTATAAAAACAATTTTTCTTGTGGAATGTAATACAGTACAGTGGACATGTGAAATTTTATATTTTGCAGTGATATTTGAGGAATCAGGAGCATAAAACTGTGTATGAAGTTAGGTTGCAAACAATTCTTGAATTGGACTAACACGTACTGTTTTTTGTTACAAAAAAATGGAAGTGTTCTGTAGACACTGCAACACTAAATTTTTTCCCTGCATATTTGAGCGTTATGCCTCTAGATAGATTCCATAGATTGTATAGCCAAGCAAGACTGGGTCATGCTAGCTGGCTTGTACACTGTATGCTGTATTCTACCTTCTCTTTCCTAGTAACTGCTGCTATAGAGTCAGCATTTTTTATGTAACGTTATTGAGCTTTAGTACAGAGGCAGGTGTAGGATAGTAGTTTATCTCAGTAGGACTTCTTACCCTGTGTAACTCAGTACTTCAATTGTATGACTTCTAGCTTTAACTGAAAGTGCTGAAGACTACCTGCGTAAGCGATTTGCCCAGAGTAAATTGGAGATTGAAGCATTCAGCTCTCTGCGATATGTGGGAATTCAAACATTGTCAGGGGCTACAGACTTCTCACCTCTTCGATCAGCAGTGCAGTGTGAGCTGGAGAACACAACAGTTCGTTCACCACGACAGCCGCAAGTTGTGTATCACACACTCAAGGTATTATCAGCTCAAGTACCATGACAAGATGTTTGTGCCTTACAGAGATCAAATAACAGGGGAGTGAAGAGACTACATAATCACTACCTTTACAAATTGTATACCTAGCTACATTTGTTGGGTAGGGTATGTGCATGGCTTAAGGAACAGACAAAGGCATACAGAATTTGTGTCCAGAATATATTATTTAGAAGGATTATATTAGAATTGATGTCTGCTGGCTTTTCATTGCAGCAGCACTATCCATTCATGCCCCAATTCAGTACTTCCAGCTTATGTGTTCTTATGCCCAGTGTTTTACAGCAGGTGAAATAACTGACAGAGGTGCTAATTTGTGTCATTAAAATATGAATTTTTTTAACTCACAAGCACAAGAATTTCCTTCTTTAATCCATCAGTGAATTTGTGCATGTTAATGCAGGGCTACAAGTAAAATTATAGACCAGGCTTGTTAAAAGCAATTTGTCAAACTGTTGTTTCAGTGTTTTTGGTTATATAAATCCAGTGTTTGAAGAAATATATCCTCTTTCTTGATTTCCTGACCAATGTCCACCTCATTTTATCTTGCATACTCATAAATCAGGTATAGTAGAAGACACAGTGTTTGATTTGGACAGTTTATGAATTACTTCACTTGCCTACGAGATGGGACAGCTTGAATAGTATAATGATTAGGTTACAGCCTGGAAAACAAGTTCATTTCTTTGTAGGTGTTGCACTTTTTCTCCTTGCCACCACGTCTGGGCTGGCTTTGGACCCACTCAATTCCTATCCAAAGAGTACTATAGACGATATTTCCCCAGAGGTAAAGGTCATACAGCCGACCACTCACATCCACATGTTTCCAAAGTAAAGAAAGCATAGGGCTGTAGTTCCACTTCCCCTTACTCTTCATTGTCTATTGCTTAATTAAGCACAGGAACAGTTACCTGATGCTGCCATTGATGTTCCAGGACCTAAATGATAAATTCAGTGGAGAAATAGAGAACATTTCTGCTGTGCTGTTTCCTGACCAGTACTTCACCTGTCCAGTAAAGTGTTTGTCATGTGAGAGGCGCTGTAATGGTAGTATGGGTCATCTGAAGGAGGGTCTGCTTCATTCATGTACCCAACGATGCCGGTAAAATGAAAGAAATAAAATAGTAATTATTTACCTTCAAATATTTATTGATAAATAAGTAAAAGGGCAAAATTGTAGGAAAATCCTCTATCTGTATGGATTTGTATAACACATATGGGCTTAATTATAGAAAATTGATGATGTGATATTTTCTACTAATGCTTGCAGTGGGAATCTTGTTATATTGTGCACAGTATAACGTTTATTCGTGTAATTAATGTCACAGGTGGCAAAAGGTCAATATCATTACAGAAAAGTTTGGGCAACACATAACAATAACTTTATATGCTATTAATATTTTGAGATATGTAAAAGAAAACACTTCCTCTCATGCTATATGTCAGGGCAAGAATAGCTGGATGAATTTGCAGTCAGGTCTCATATTAATTTGCATATTTAAAGTAAACTTTGCAAATATGTAGTTGAAAAAATAAGTGGTACTTATTCAGGGAAATAATTCAAGGTATGCTGATGATGGAAGTCACTGTGAGAATTTTTTTTTTTTGTTTCGGCATTTAGTTTCCATAAAAGGCAGGGAATTTCTTAAACAGCTTCTCAAGTCTTGAGAATAATTCCACTCAGAATTATCTGCTAGGATCAGAAACTTTTATGAGGCGGAAGCAGCACGTGCAAATGGTCAAGATATTATGTTATGTTGTTCAGTTGGAACATCTTTGTTTTTCACTTACACATCATTATCCAGTTATACCACATGGCAGTGATGTTCTTTTTACCCAATCCCAAGCAAATGTGAACATCACAATATGAAGGAGGACTTGTGTTTGTTACAGATACCAGCACCAATTTGAGAACTGTACATACATTTGTAAAACCTGCTACAGCAATGGAAAAGAAGTGGTAGTCACTGCAAAGCTAACATCTTCTACTGACACATCATGGTTTGGGCTCGCCAAGTATGCATGGTCAGGGTATGCGTCTTTCATTTTATGCATGCTTTTATGATTAGGGAAGTGATAGTCTAATCATGTACACTCAGTCGAACAAAAATCCATCGGCCTGATATTTCATATGTCCTGCTCAGGCAGTGACGTGCAGTACAGTTGCCATCATAATTCGAGTCGTTTTACTTTCCCCATATTTGTGCATTCATGGCGTTTCTCTGTCTTCCATTCATTACAATCAATCACACCACGTATATATTAACAGAAGACAACAATACATTTGCTTAATTTGAAATTAAAACATTAATTAAACTACATTATCTTTCCCAGGCATGAGGCTAGCTAGCTGTGCTGCTAGGGATGGATGAGTTGATCGGACCGTTCCATTCCTACTGTCGACAAGTGTAGCCCAGTCAATTGAACGCGTGTTAGCAGTAGCCTTCGGAAACAAACTATGTTGGTTCGAATCTCACTATCGGCATATTTCTTTATGTAGTCCAGGGAGTTGAACGCGTGCTAGCAGTGGCCTTCAGAAACAAAGTATGTTGATTCAAGTCCCACTATTGGCATATTCATGTAGTCCAGGCAGTTGAATGCGTGCTAGCAGTAGCCTTCGGGAACAAACTAGGTTGGTTTGAATCCCACTATCGGCATATTTCATTATGTAGCCCAGGCAGTTGAACGCGTGTTAGCAGTAGCCTTCGGAAACAAACTATGTTGTTTCGAGTCCCACTAATGGCATATTTCTTTATGTAGCCCAGTCAATTGAACGCGTGCTAGCAGTAAACTTCGGAAACAAACTATGTTGTTTCGAATCCCACTATTGGCATATTTCTTTATGTAGCCCAGGCAGTTGAATGCGTACTAGCAGTAGCCATCAGAAACAAACTATGTTGGTTCAAGTCCCACTATCGGCATATTACTTTATGTAGCCCAGGCAGTTGAATGCGTGTTAGCACCAGTCTTCAAAAACAAACTGTGTTGGTTCGAGTCCCACTATCAGCATATTTCTTTATGTATCCGAACGATTGAAAACATTTACTGAAGGTAATTGTTGAACGTGCAAGTATGATGGGTGTGCTTGGGACCCATGGTGGTTTTGCTCTCACCATGTTTCAGGGGTAGCGTGGGGTACTAAAATATTGTTGGAAAATGTGCCACTCTAATTTCGGCTTTCAGAACAAGTTCATAATTTTTCTTTCGTGTTGTCTTTTAGTAGATATTTTAAGAGCTGTGCGTATTTAAATTCTGTCTACAGATGATGGTGGTTATGAAAACTTTACTAATAATAAAATCAAGGCTACTGCTAGCACGCGTTCAACTGCCTGGGCTACATAAAGAAATATGCCGATAGTGGGATTCGAACCAAAACAAACGGTATGTTGGTTCGAGTCCCACTATCGGCATATTTCTCTATGTAGCCCAGGCAGTTGAACGCGTGTTAGCAGTAGCCTTCGGAAACAAACTATGTTGGTTCAAGTCCCACTATCAGCATATTTCTTTATGTAGCCCAGGCAGTTGAACGCATGTTAGCAGTAGCCTTCAGAAACAAACTATGTTGGTTCAAGTCCCACTATCGGCATATTTCTTTATGTAGTTCAGGCATTTGAACGCGTGCTGGCAATAGCCTTCGGAACACACACCACTCACAAAGGGCAGACATCCATGCCCCCCTGGGATTCGAACCCACAATCTCAGCGGGCAAGGGGCTGTAGACCGCCTGGCCACTGGGACCGGCGAAGTATCACACCTATGCATAGAAAATGAAAATTAATACTTTAGCCCTTAAAAGGGCTTTTTGCAGAAATTGACCCTTTAATAAGAATTCCAGAACCCTTCTGCTTCGGCCTCTGATTTCATTTGTCATGTCATGGATCGAATGTAACACGTAGACGCAGCAACTTCATCCCACACGTCTGACACAAGGGCCTATAGCTCATCGCTGTTTCTGGGAGGGAGGACAGGCCAGGTTCCCTGCATTGTCTTTTTCACCTCACTCCACGTTTTCTCGATAGGGTTCATATCAGGCGCTCATGGTGGCCAGTCAAGGAGTTCGACGTCGGCCTGCCGTGATAGCCATTCTTAAACCACACGACAATCATGAATGGAGGAGTGGTCTTGCTGTAAATGGATTATACCTTCAGAATAAAGCATCTGTACAGAGAGCACCATTACATTCTGCAAAATGTGCTGATACTGCAGGCCATCCAGTTGACCCTCTATATGATGAAGAATTCCACCACCTTCATGGGAGATCCAGCCCCAACAGTGGACAGACACACAACCACTGTGTTAGCAGGTAGATGTATACTGCGGCTTGTAACACTGTCCCTGAGGTCTGTAAGCTAAAACCGGCCCATCATTTGCTGCGGTAAATGTAGATTCATCAGTGAAAAGGACTCTATCCCACTTATGATCTACATTGCTCTCAGCAAACGCTAAACGGTATAGTTTATGTTCATCGGTGAGAAGCTCCTTCACCGCAGCATGCCGCGTCCTGAGACCTGCTGCCCTAAGTCTTGAAATAATTGTGTCCTTTTGCCCAGGAAAGCCAGTAGCAGCTTTAAGATCGCTTGCACTGAAGAAAGAGTTTCTCTCAGCTTCGGCTACTAATGCAGCATCCTGAGCTGGGCTGGAAACGCGCCATAACCTAGTTCCCTTACGCCTTCCAGCTTGCTGATCCCTCCGGTATTTCCACAGCCATTCCCTTTCAGTAGACATGGGAACTTTGTAGAGTTCCCCGGCAGTGCTGGCAGGCAACCCTCCCTTCTCAGCAAGAGCGATGACACGTTCGCAAATACACCTGTCATGGTGAGCCATCATGATGAGAATGAAGAAAAGGAGAGAGAAATGCCACGAATGTGCAAATATAAGGGGAAAAAAACGACTCAAATTATGATGGCAACTGTACGTCATGTGACTTGCAGTTTGGGACTTAGAAAATTTCAGGCTGATGGATTTTTGTTCGACTGAGTGTACAACAAGGCTCGCTGTGAATTGTACTTCCGATTAGTATACCACTGCACTGTTCATAGTCTGGTGCTTTCGAAGACTTTATCTTGCAACATGCCTTTTTTCAGTGCTGACTGATTTTTGTTCCCAGATATGTCATTGAGTGTCCTTACTGTGGAGAAATATATAGAAGTCGCCAGTATTGGTATGGCAACAAAAATCCAGAGGATGCGGCAGTACGAACAGAGATCCAGCATGTCTGGCCTGGTGTAAGTTACTTCATTTGAAAGGGTGAAGTGTTATTATGAGGTTCAGTTCTGTTGATAGCTTCCAGCTACTGAATTTTATATGCATTATTCCTGTGCAATGTGTATTTGTGAAATCAGTCCTGAAACTCATGTTTCACCACACAGTGTTCTAGACATGCTGTGTTTGAAATAGTAGAATAATTTAGAACAGATAATGAAAACTCTGGGATTTGGTATCTCAGAAACTGATAGATCTAGAAGTCCTAACTCTGTCACACTTGGTTTCTTCAGATCCCGTAATTTACATTTAATTTTTTAAAAATTCCAAAATACCGAGTAAGTTTTCCCTGTTTTTGTGCAATGTGGTGTAAAACTGCCATATTGTATAAGTGAGTGCATGTTTGTGGCATTAGTCATGAGTGAATGTTGGGGTCTGTTTAAGTCTGTGTTAATAAGATTTTAACTGTTGGCAGCAGGGTGGTGCACTATCTGTAGGCGCTCAGAATGCTGCCCAGAAGGTCCTGGATGGTGTGACGTACATATCAGAGGCTGTTGCCTATGTTGGCGCACCACCTACACGCTTAATATCATCTTGGGTTGCTGATCAGATAGCACCCAAGTACTGGAGACCAAATCATGACATAAAGGTATAATGCATCACTCATTCTCCCCAAGCTGTACCATTACCAAACCTACTCTTGTATCATACCCCCATAAGGCACATCCAGCGTTTTAGAAGTAAAATTCAAGGCGAAGAGTAAAAATGGTGCATAATTGGTAAATATGTACAGTAAATATTCTTTTGAGAATTAACCATGTGTATTGTGACAGTGTCAGTCATAAGAAGGCACAGTACAGATGTGGTGTAGTGTTCAAATGTTGTTTATTGTAATGTGATCTGATGAGGAAAGGTCTGAGAAATATATCCAGAATGTCCGTTTTCACAGTGCAAGTTGAGATCTTCACTCTTCTGCAGTGTTACGCAGCATAGATTGGTAGTTGGTTAACAGTTTTTCAGGAGATCCTCTTGTTCCCATCTTCAATTTCTGACAAGAGGAAAGATCCCCACGACGGAAGACTGAAATCATGCATGGTGAAAGTTGCCTCTAATTAAGGATAATCTTGAGAAAGCTTAGCAAGAGAAAAGTCATATTTTTTAATTAAACTGAAGTGCAGAATAAGAAAATTAGATTTTATACTAAGTTTAGGGGATCTAATCATTTATTCCTTCTTTCATACACAGAGTAACTGTGTTTGGGAATGAATAACATACACATCTAGTCACACCAAACTGTCTCCTTTTTATATACCTATGTATGCTGCTTAATTATTATGCATCTTTAGGTAGTATTTGAGGCTTATTTTGCTCTTTGTCAATTCCATTTAATTTATAAGAATTTCATTTCGCAACTTTCATCAAATGTGTACAAATTTTTGTGTTCGGTACAGATCTGTGTTATTCTCTGTCAAAGGTCACTGAGGTGTCCTGTAAAGCAGTTTATTGTATAGTTTTTTTATTTATGAGCAGCTTTGATCAAATTATTGTTCTTATTCAGAATGCATGCTTTTTTGGTTGTGGTTTAGCGTTGTTATAGCTGCAACAAGGGGTTTGAACCAACTGTAGCTAAACACCACTGTCGAGCTTGTGGAGAGGGGTTTTGTGAAGACTGTTCAAGCAATGTTATGCCAGTTCCTGAGCGGGGATGGCTGACTCCAGTTCGAGTGTGTGATAAGTGCTACCGGAAAGGTGATGTCTTTTATAGTGTCTCCTTAGTGCTGTGTCTTCCTTGAATAGTTAATAGTTACTGTCCTGGTCATGAAGTTTTGTATTATTTTGTAGCCCAGGAGTTTAGTGCTATTTTCTCAAAACCCCTCCACTGAGCCTTATCTTGATCTGATGTAGTCTAATCCATATTTTCACACACACAGTGGTTGCATACATAAATGTTACTCTTATCCTTCCCTGTTCTCAAAAGTGTGAAGTTTTCCAGCCAAAATATTCCATACACTTGTTATTTCGTGCATATCTTACCCATATCTTCACTGTTCAATGTAAACCTGAAAGTGTTGGGCAAAGAGTATACTAGATGCAGTGACCATGTGGAACACGGAATTTTCTAATGAATGAAGAAAAGTGGCAAGTGCTGTGTATAGCTTGCCAAATATTTGCTCATTTAGGATTGATAGGCCATTGGACTTTATCCATTAAGTTTTACTCAAAAAGGTGGACAAAATTTTGGGACCTGGGACCATTCCTTAACTGAAAGGGTGGGAAGGCAGGTGAATAGTCCTGTCTGGCCCAGCTGACTAGTTGCCACTGGAGGACAAACAGATTCAGTTTCCAAAATGTTTTGTTCTTTTGTATGAGATAATGAACAATGTCCAAAACCGGGTACTTAAAGTGTAATACATGATGGGCATTCTACATATGATGTAACATTGAGGTGTGTTTATGTAACCATTGTTGCAGTGGAAAAGCAGTAAGTATTAAATATTGTGGGTGTGTGTCTGTAGCCTTAAGTATCTAGCATGCAATACACATGCGCCATATTGGCATCTGTTGCCTGTCCAAATATTTTTCCGTTTTATCTCGAGTGGCACCTTTTCAAAAAAAAAAAAAAGTTTATTGAACATAAACTGTGTGTTTTGACTTCCTCTACATTGTTTGTCTGAAACATTTCTTGTTCTAAGAAGAATTGAGCAATATATGATGAAAAATTGAATTTTCTTGACAGATTTTTGAAAAATTCTTGTATATCATATTTCATGAAAATCCATGCTGTGGGAGCTGAGTTTTTTCATGCAGATGGACAGACGAAGAGAGATGATGAAGCTAATAGTCACTTTTCACAGTTTTGTGAACTCATTCAATAACGTCAGAACCCTTTATAAGTGACTGTGTCTTTCACTGGTTAATGGTCACCAAGCTCACGTGTTTTACATTCACACTCTTTAAGGATTTTGTGCTATGAATTGCAGGTTTCCAAAAGTCAGTTGTGGTATTCGTGTAGTGATTATGAATGTTTTTGTGTTCAGATTTATCAGTAAACTAGGAATATAATCTTGACTCTGTTTTTAGGAGATTTTTATACATTTCACACTCTTGGAAGGTAATTGTTCTGTATTACAGTCCCTCCCCGTGAAAGCTCAGGGATTTTAAATGAGACTGATGACACTGAAGTCCGAGCGAGAAAGTATGGGGAGGCTGTTGTTAGCACACTGTCTACGGTTGCCTCTGTACTGGAATATCCCAGAGGTAATCATTACTGTGTTTTTTATTTCACTCACATGATAATTGAGCCTCATTGTCAATATTGTTGTAGAGAGTGTTGTTCCGTTATATGCATATAATGCATACATACCCAAATTCTCTACATTTAATTAAAAAGTAAGCTATCATAACTACAAGATGTCATCAATTTAAATAATTAAAAGTCTCTTGCTGAGCTTGCATTTGTGCAGTATTGGTTAATGTTGAAACTAGCAATAATTGACTGAATTCTGGATTTCTGCTGTCTCTTGAAATAATCTTTCTGTATTCTGTGGACTGTTTGATGCCAGTTTCAGTGGTTTAAGTGCTTATGCATGTCATAATTACATTTAAAAACATGAATGCTGTATTTCTTTTGAACTCAGAACTGTTTTTAAATATATGTTCTCATGACAAGTGTGATAGTGGGATTTCTGTCATTCACATATGGTTTAAATATGCTGTCATGTATGCTGAAACAAGACTATGTCATTATGCTTGTCTAAGCATTTCCATTAGTGTGAGCTTGTGTGATAAGGTTTCCAAGATGTGCATGCAGTTTTATCAGATACAGTGCCTATTGAAGGTGAATACCTGCTGTAAAACACCAGTATGTTATTTTATTGGTCTTAAAATGTTATTTGTTATATAAAAATTGCAGTAAAGAGTTTTCTATTGATAAATTGTTCTTGAAATTCACACTTCATTATGACTGCAATGATAAATTTGGTGTTTTAAGAAAGACAAGGAACTTCTTTGATGTACGTGATATACAGCTGCACTTGAAAATAACTCATAGGGTTGTAACTTGGCAGTCAAGGAATAGGGAATTAACTCTGCTTGAACATTCATTTGTGGTGCTAACATTACTGATACCAATTGTTATATTTGGACATAGTGATCTTGACATGCCATGCTTGGATCACAGCTAAGAAAGTTTAATATTTTTTTCTCTGTCAGTCAAATTCTGTTACAACATCATGAAAGGGACTGAATAATTTGTGTCATTATAAACAAGTGTTGTGCTAACCGAGGAGACAATGTTGTGATCTGCAGTGAGGGTTTAATGGGTACTGCAGACTACATGATGCAATTGGTGAGCTGTCACATAAACCAATGTTGTTTTAACCAGGTTTGACTTTGTATGTCATGTACAACACACAGTGGTGATAATTTTTTCTGCAGTCCACAGTAATATGTCATTCCTTGTATGGATTGAAGAGAAATTTTAAGTTCCAAGTGCAGTTTCCATAAACAGAAAGCACTTATTTTCCCTCTTTTCATTTCGTTTTCTTAGAATGTTATTTGCTAGGTTTTGTGCTTGAATAATTCTAAGAATTCCTTCACATGACTTGGAAAACCATAACTTTTACAATAATGTGTGTAATAAAAATGTAACTTGTGCAGACAGTGTTTTCTTCTTGTTTCATTTTGTTAGGTACAAGAGAAGATTAACTCTGAAAAGTTATGTTAATTTTCTGCTGCATGGTCTGTCATGTTTTGGACCTAGGAGGGACGAGGTAACGGGGGAATAGAGGAGACTGCATAACGAGGGGCTAAGTGATCTGTACTCCTCACCCAATATTGTGCGGGTGATAAAATCGAGAAGAATGAGATGGGCAGGGCATGTGGCGCGTATGGGGG
>Ga0131853_10008879_pt1 | contig 18340 bp, 16 predicted proteins | sample TergutLab28metaG_FD_92764 | JGI IMG/M metagenome (GOLD analysis project Ga0131853, IMG submission 92764) | Labiotermes labralis P1 segment gut microbial communities from Petit-Saut dam, French Guiana - Lab288 P1 (version 2) (version 2) | ecosystem: Host-associated > Arthropoda: Insects >... | reverse complement strand
GCACCTGTCCATGTCGGCGGGAAAGGCGATGGCCCAGGCCGGCCACGCGGCCCAGATCGCCTGGCTCGAGGGTGGAACGAAGATCCGTTCGGAGTGGCAGGGGTCGGGGTTTGCCCTGGCCGTCCGTACCGCCTCGCCCGGGCAGTGGAAGGTCCTGGAGGACGCGGACCTGCCGTCCGTCCAGGACGCCGGGTTCACCGAAGTCGACCCCGGCTCGCTCACCGTCATCGCGGACGTGCGGGGCCTCAGAGGCTGAAGCGGACCGGCTGGAAGCCGGAGTAGTTCTCGGCCAGGGCGGTGGCCTGGGCCTCGGATGAGGTGACGAAGCGCAGCTGGGACAGCTGAAGCTGGTCGTCGAAGGGGTCGCCGGCGGGGTTGACGTGGAGCATGGAGGTCATCCACCAGGAGAAGTGGGTGGCCCGCCACACCCGGCGCAGGCAGGTGTCGGAGTAGGCCTCGGCCAGCGCCCACTCGCCGTCGCGGAGCGCGGCGGACAGCGCGTTGGCCAGCACCGTGACGTCCGACAGGGCCAGGTTGAGGCCCTTGGCACCGGTCGGCGGCACGATGTGGGCGGCGTCCCCGGCCAGGAACAGGCGGCCGTGCTGCATCGGCCCGGCCACGAAGCTGCGCATCGGCGTCACCGACTTGTCGGTGATCTTCCCCTCCGCGACCCGCCAGTCCGACCCGTGGACCGCGAAGCGCTTCTGCAGTTCGGCCCAGATCCGGTCATCGGACCAGTCCTCGATCCGCTCCTCCGGCGACACCTGAAGGTACAGGCGGCTGACCTCCGGCGACCGCATCGAGTACAGGGCGAACCCGTCGGAGTGGCGGGAGTAGATCAGCTCGTCGGTGGACGGCGCGGCGTCGGCCAGGACCCCCAGCCAGGCGAACGGGTAGGTCCGCTCGTAGGTCTCGATGTCGGGAATCAGCGGCCGGCTGATCCCGTGGAACCCGTCGCAGCCGGCGATCACGTCGCAGGCGACCTCGTGCCGGGTCCCGTCCTCGCCGGTGTAGGAGAGCAGCGGCCGGTCCGACGTCACATCCGTGACCGAGACGTCGGTGGCCCCGAATTCGATGGGATCCCCGGCGGCCAGCCGGGACTCGATCAGGTCCTTGACGATCTCGGTCTGCGCGTAGACCGTGACCCAGCGCCCGCCGGTGAGCTCGCGGATGTTCACGTGATGTCGCTCGCCCTCGAACTGAAGGTAGATGCCGTCGTGCTCCAGGCCCTCGGCGTCCATCCGCCGGCCGGCCCCGGCGGCGCGGAGCAGTTCCACCGTCCCGGCCTCCAGCAGTCCGGCTCGCTGCCGCGCCTCGCAGTACTCGCGCGTGCGGTTCTCCACGACCACCGACTCGATGCCGTGCAGCCGGAGCAGGTGCGCCAGCAGCAGCCCCGCGGGCCCGGCCCCGACGATTCCGACCTGGGTTCGGGAAGAAGCGGCCATCATTTCCCCTTCGCAGTGCTTGTGCGGAACCTGCCAACGTCCGTGACACGAACGATAGTTCATACAGCGAACAGCACAGGCGCCGTCTACCATTGCCGTAAACAGGAAGGCCCGATGAGCGAACCAACCCGAGAACCTGGCAGCGACGCCGACGGCGATTTCGTCCAGTCCCTGGACCGGGGGCTGTCGGTTATCCGTGCCTTCGACGCCGACCACCCGAAGCTCACGCTGTCAGAGGTGGCCTCGGCCACCGGCCTGAGCCGGGCCGCCGCCCGGCGCTTCCTCCACACGCTGGTGCATCTCGGCTACATGCACGCCCATGAAGGGCGGTTCTCCCTGCGTCCCAGGATCCTCGAGCTCGGCTACGCCTACCTGTCCAGCCTGAGCCTGCCGGAAGTCGCCCTGCCCTACCTCGAGGAGCTGTCCGCGCAGGTCCACGAGTCCTGCTCGGTGTCCGAACTCGACGACGAGGAAGTCGTCTACATCGCCCGCGTTCCCACCAAGCGGATCATGACGGTGTCGATCAGCGTGGGCACCCGGTTCCCGGCCTACGCGACCAGCATGGGCCGGGTGCTGCTGGCCCACCGCGATAGCGGATGGCTCGACGGCTACCTCCGGACCGCGACGTTCAGCCACCTGACCGGGCACACGATCACCGACGCCGGGAGCCTGCGGGCCGAACTGAAGCGGATCGCCGAGCAGGGCTGGGCCGTGGTCGACCAGGAACTGGAAGACGGCCTGCGCTCGGTCGCCGCGCCGATCCGGGATTCCGCCGGGACCGTGGTCGCCGCGGCCAACGTGTCCACGCACGCGGGCCGCCGCAGCCTGGAGAGCGTCACCGCCGACCTGCTGCCCCCGCTGCTCGCCGCCGTCGGCCGGATCGAGCAGGACCTGGCGAGCGCCCGGGCATCCTGACAGACTGGCTGACCATGCGCACGCTGGTCGCCGACCACCCGCTGGTCACCCACAAGCTCACCCATCTCCGCGACGTCACCACGGACCGGGCGACGTTCCGGACCCTCGCCGACGAACTCGTCACCCTGCTCGCCTACGAGGCCACGCGGGAGATCCGGGTCACGGACGTGACCGTCACCACGCCGGTCGCCGAAGCGGCCGGGGCCCGGCTGGCGGTGCCGCGCCCGCTGATCGTCCCGGTCCTGCGGGCCGGGATCGGCATGCTGGACGGCATGACCCGGCTGCTGCCGATGGCCGACGTCGGGTTCGTCGGCATGGTCCGCGACGAGGACTCGCTCCAGGCGTCGACCTACGCGGACCGGCTCCCGGCCGACCTGACCGGACGCGAGGTGTTCGTCCTCGACCCGATGCTGGCCACGGGCGGGACCCTGGTGACGGTGATCAGCATGCTGGCGCGGCGCGGCGCGGCATCGGTCACCGCGATCTGCCTGCTGGCCGCCCCGGAGGGCCTGGCCCGCCTGGAAGAGGCGTTTCCTTCAGACGAGGTTCGCGTGGTGTCCGGCACGGTCGACGAGCGTCTTAACTCCAAGGGCTACATCGTCCCCGGCCTCGGCGACGCCGGCGACCGCCTCTTCGGCGCCGTGTGAGCCTCTTAGCCGTCTAGCAGCGGCGCGGGCGGAGGGCCCGCGCCAGGAGGGCCGACAGGGCCGCCGCGGTGCCGGTGGGGGTGAGGGCGAGGGACAGCGGGCTGACCGCCATGCTCTCGTCAATGAGCTGCAGGGAGCGCAGCCGGTGCCGGAGCACGTGGATCTCGCCGCGGATGGCGACCGACAGGCTGCTGCCCGACAGTGAGGTCCAGCCCTCGGCGGCGTGCAGGTCGGTGAGCCGGCTGGCGAGTTCCTCGAAGCCGACCGGCCCGTCGTGGAGCGTGGCCACCAGCAGGGCGGCCTCGCGGACCGCGACCGTGAAGTCCGGGTCACACCCGTCGTCCGGGCTGATCAGGGCCGCCGTGCCGATGTGCCAGCGCACCGCCGGGTCTTCGGCCATGAGCCGTCCGGTCCGGGTCAGCACGAGGCTGGTGCCGGTGCGGCGCACCGCGCCCATCTCGCTCTGGGCCAGCCTGCGCAGCGTGTGCAGCGGGTAAAGCTCGAGTTCCTGGTACCGCTTCGTCGGCGACTGCGCCCCCCAGCCGAACAGCCCGGCCGCCTCCTCCACCAGCGAGGGAGAAATGTAATGCCGGGCGGTCAGCCTGAGCCCGGCATCGGCGTGGCGCAGCAGCCAGCGCAGCGACGGGAGGGGCTCGCCCGGCAGCACCGGGGGCTCCAGCAGCCGGGGCACGATGTGCCGGGCCATCTGGGCCCGTTCCCCGGGATGCCCGTGGGCCCACTCGTGGATGCGCTCGGCGCTGATCCGGCTCAGCCAGGGGTCGGGCGCGTCCGGCCCGTCGGCCCGGGTCAGCCAGCCGTCAACGAGCGCGGTGCGCTTGGTCTTCCAGCCGCTGATGCCGGGCTTCAGGTCGCCGCAGGCGATCGCCATCTCGATCGCGGCGGCGCAGGACTCGTACGCGGAGCGCTCGTCCGGGCCCATCTCCGGCGTGGCGCTCCAGGCCAGCAGGTCGGTGTCGGGAGGCGCCGCGACCGACGTGTCCGCGGCCCGCTGCCACGCGTCCTCGCCGTCCCGGGAGGACTGGCCGTAGGCCAGGATGATCTCCTCGGTCTCGCCCGACGAGCAGACCTCCGCGTAGCGGTCCATCCCGGCCAGCGCCAGCAGGCGCGACAGCGCCCCGGCGATGGCGAGATGACTCTCCGGCGGCACCGGCCAGCTGGAGGGCAGGGCGTGCCACAGGAACTCCTGCAGCCGGAGCATCGACACCGCTCCGAGCCCGCCGCCCTCGGTCAGCCAGCGGAGGGCGGTACGTGCCTCTGTGGCCAGCGCCGGATCCTCCCGCGCGAGCGTCTCAAGAGCCTCCGCCTCAGTCATCATGCGGCCAGTCTGCCCCACGATCTTTGCGGGCGGTAGACGCGTTGCGGATTTGGCCGGGGTTGTGCGGCCCCCGGGGTGGCCCGGGGAAAGCCCCCCGAACATCGGCAATAGGCTGCGGATTACCGATCTGACCTGCGATTATTCTCTGCGATGTGACCTCGGGGTAGGGTTACCGGGCACCCCTTCCCGGCGTTACGGATTTACCGGCATTATGTCACAAAATGGGCGCTTTGTGAAGTTTTGAGGGTGACGGGAACAGAGGTCCGGGTGCGCCCGGCGGGGCCCCTGCGGCATCATGACCTCCGTGAGGAAGACACTGTGAGCGGAATCTACGACGAACCCGGCCTGTACGAGCTTTCCTGCGCCTACCGGGACGTCCCGGCCGAGGTGACAGCACTGCAGTCCTGGTTCGGCGACGCGGGCCCCGAGGTCCGGTCGGTCCTCGAGCTGGCCGCCGGGCCGGCCGAGCACGCTCGCGAGCTGGCGGCGCGCGGCCTGCGGGCCACCGCGCTGGACCAGTCGAAGGCGATGTGCGCCTACGCCGCCGAACGCGCCGACGAGGCCGGCCTCGACCTGGACGTCGTCGAGGCGGACATGCGCGATTTCAGGCTCCCGGGGACGTTCGACGCCGCGATCACCATGCTGAACTCGCTGTGCCACCTGTTCACGCTGGACGACATGGTGGCCCACCTGCGCGCCGTGGCGGCCCACGTGGTCCCCGGCGGCCTGTACGTCATCGAGCTGACGCACCCGGCCGACCACTTCGGCCCCGCGTCCCGGACGAGCAGCGAGTGGACGGTCACCTCCGGCGGCACCCGCGCGGACGTCCGGTGGGGCGGCGGCGATGACCGCATCGACCCGGTCACCCAGGTCACCAGCGAGCACATGAGCATCACCGCCCGCGGCGCCGACGGGAAGACCCGGACGATCACCGACGTGGTGCCCAGCCGGTTCTGGACGCTGACCGAGATGACCGGCGCGATCCGCCTCGCGGGCGGGTTCACGATCGAGGCGACCTACGGCGATTTCGACACCACGACCGCCCTCGATGCCCCCACCGCCTGGCGCATGATCCTCATCCTCCGCCGCGACGCCTAAGCGACAGCGGCGCCGCCATCGCCGCGCCCCGTCAGCGGCGCCGCCATCGCCGCGCCCCGTCAGCGGCACCAACGGGACCTTCGCGGGCGCCATAGCGACACCTTCGGTCCCGTTGCGGGCACGGCGTGGGGCGAGTTGGCGTGGGGCGAGTTAGGGAGACGGGAGGCGCCGCTCCAGTTCGGCCAGGCGGAGCTCCAGCTGGTCGACGCGGTGGCGGAGGATTTCCAGCTGGGCCTCGCTGTCGAGGCGGCGCTCGGCGGTCTTGCGCAGGCGGGGCGACGCCTCGGCCCGGGCCGCGACCACTGACAAGGGCACCAGCCGCTGCGGCCCGTGCGGTCCGTCCACCAGCCGGGAGGCGATCTGCCCGGTGCGGTACCAGTTCCGCAGCGCGGCCCGGGACACCCCGGTACCGGCCGACGCCTTCTCCAGGGTCACCCAGTCCGACCCCTCCAGCTGAGCCGACAGCTCAAGCTCGGTCTCCCATTGGTCCAGCCGGTCTTCCCATTCACTCACAACCCTATTAATAGCATGGTATTGACGGGGTCAGAAGCGGGCGGCACCCTTGAGCCATGTTCGAGCGATTCACCGCCAGAGCGCGGCACACAGTGGTCCTGTCCCAGGAGGAGGCCAGGCAACTCAAGCACAACTACATCGGCACCGAGCACATCCTCCTCGGGCTGCTCGGCGAGCCCGAGGCCGTCGCCGGAAAGGTCCTCGCCAGCTTCGGCATCACCCTGGACGGCACCCGGGACGAAGTCACCGGCATCGTCGGGACCGGTGACGAGAAGCCGGTCAAGGGACACATCCCGTTCACTCCCCGGGCCAAGAAGACCCTGGAACTGGCCCTGCGCGAGGCCCTGGCGCTGCACCACAACTACATCGGCACCGAGCACATCCTCCTCGGCCTCATCCGCGAAGGCGACGGCATCGCCGCCCAGGTCCTGCGCTCCCACGCCGACCTCCTGGCGATCCGCTCCGCGGTGTTCGACGCGGTCCCGTCCGGCGCGGAGCCCTCCGGCGGCGCGAAACGGCGGTGGCTGCGCCGCCTGATCAGCGGGGAACCGGGCGAGCCCGGCCCCTCCGGCACCAGCGAGGCCTCCGAGCAGGCCGTGCTCAGCGCCACCCCGGCCGCCGACATCACGCTCAGCGAGGCGTCGCGGATCGCCGGCGCGCAGGCGGTCGGCTCCCACCACCTGCTGCTGGCCGCGCTGTCGGACTCCGACTCGGCCGCCGCGCGGGTACTCACGCAGCTCGGGCTCGACCTCGATCAGGCCAAGGAGGCGCTGCTGGGCGTCGATGTGGCCGGCACCAGCGACGAGCAGCCGGAGGACGCGGGCCGCCGCCAGCTCACCATCGCCGTCACCGGCGACTCCCTCACCCTCTCCGCCACCGACCCGGCCCTGGTCAAGGCCGGGAACGAGGCGGTGGCCGCGCTCGGGGACAGGGCCGAGGCCGGCACCATCCGCGGCCGGGATCTGAGCGCCGGCGGCGGCGCGGCCGACGCCCTGGCCAAGGCGTGGCAGGCGCTGAACGACGCTCTCACGGTCATCAAGCGGGCCGCCGACGCCACCGCCGCCGAGGCCGGGAAGACCGTCAACGAGAAAACCGCCGAGGGCGAGGAGAAGGGGAAGCCTGACGCTGAGGGATAGCGAAGATCCGTTCGGCTGAATCTGGGTTGGGGCACCAACAGACGCGCCGAACCCTTGTGAGACCGCCGGATTGCTCTCGGTTTTGCCGCGATTTACCGTCGTGTCCGTGGCTGATCTCGATGTCGTAGTGGTAGGGGCTGGTTTCGCGGGGATCTACGCAGTGCATGCCCTGAGATCCGCCGGGCTCACGGTCCGGGCCTTCGAAGCGGGCAGCGGAGTCGGCGGAACCTGGTTCTGGAACTGCTACCCGGGCGCCCGGTGCGACGTCGAGTCCACGGACTACTCCTATTCGTTCGACCCGGCGCTGGAGCAGGACTGGACGTGGAGCGAGCGCTACCCGGCCCAGCCCGAGGTGCTCCGCTACCTGAACCACGTCGCCGACCGCTACGGCCTGCGGCCTCACATCCAGCTGAACACCCGGGTCACCGCCACCGTGTGGGACGACGGCCGCCGTGAGTGGACCGTGCTGACCGACGACGGCGAGAGCCGCACCGCGCGGTTCTGCGTGATGGCGGCGGGGTGCCTGTCGGAACGGCACGTGCCGGACCTCCCGGGCCTGGAGACCTTTCGCGGCGACTGGTATCACACCAGCCGCTGGCCCCGCGAGGGCGTGGACTTCACCGGCAGGCGGGTCGGGCTGATCGGCACCGGATCGACCGGCATCCAGATCGCGCCGGAAATCGCCGCCGAGGCGGAGCACCTGCACGTGTTCCAGCGGACCGCCAACTTCGCGGTGCCCAACCGCAACCGGGCCTTCACCCCGTCCGAGACCGATGCCATCAAGGCCCGGTACCCCGCGCACCGGGCCGAGGCCCGCGAGTCCATGCTCGGGGTGCCGGTCACCGGGACCGGCCTGTCCGCCCTGGAGGAATCCCCGGAGAACCGGCGGAAGACCTACGCGGCGCGGTGGGAGGCCGGAGGCGGCATGCCGCTCCTGGGCACCTACACCGACCTGCTGGTCTCCCCGGAGGCCAACGACACCGTCGCCGAGTTCATCCGCGGCCGGATCCGGGAAACCGTGTCCGACCCGTCGGTCGCGGAGCTTCTGTGCCCGCGTGCCTACCCGGTCGGGGCCAAGCGGCTGTGCCAGAGCGACGACTACTTCGCCATGTTCAACCGGCCGAACGTCTCGCTGGTCGACGTGCGCTCGACGCCCCTGACAGCGGCCTGCCCGGACGGGCTGCGGACCGCCGCCGCGGACTACGAGCTGGACGCACTCGTCTTCGCGACCGGGTTCGACGCGGTGACCGGGGCGCTGTCCCGCATCGCCGTCATCGGCCCGGGCGGGCAGTCGCTGCGCGACGCGTGGCGGGAAGGGCCCCGCTCCTACCTGGGAGTGGCGATCGCGGGGTTCCCGAACCTGTTCCTGGTCACCGGGCCGGGAAGCCCCTCGGTGCTGAGCAACATGGTGCTGTCGATCGAGCAGCACGTGGAGTTCATCCGCGACCTGATCGTCTTCACCGGCGACCGGGGGGTGGCGGCGGTGGAGGCCACCGAACGGGCCCAGGAGGACTGGGCGGCGCACGTGGACGAGATCGCGCAGGAGACGCTCTTCCCCCGCGCCGATTCCTGGTACGTGGGGGCGAACATCCCGGGCAAGGCCCGGGTGTTCATGCCGTACGTGGGGGGTGTCGGCCCCTACCGGGAGCAGTGCGACTCGGTCGCGGCCGCGGGATATGACGGATTCACGCTGACGTACGGAGGCTGACGGTGACGGTTCCGGTTCACCCGCAGGCACAGCAGATACTGGACGGTAAGGCGGCGTCCGGGGCCCCGCCGACCTGGGAGCAGACCCCCGCGCAGGCACGCGCCGGGTTCGCCGCGACGCGCGAGCTGATCGGGGCCGGGCCCGCGGTGGCCTCCGCCCGCGACATCGTGATCCCCGGCCGGACCGGGCCGATCCCGGCCCGCGTCTACACGCCGGTCGCCGCGGCATCGGGGATCGTCGTCTACTTTCACGGCGGCGGCTGGGTGATCGGCTCCGTCGATGACTGGGACGCGTGCTGCCGCGCCCTCTCCGCCGCGTCGGGCTGCCGGCTGGTGAGCGTCGACTACCGGCTCGCGCCCGAGCACCGGTTCCCCGCGGCGGCCGACGACGCCTACGACGCGCTGACCTGGGCGGCGGGGGCGGCCCAGCTGACCGGCGCCGGCCCCCTGATCGTAGCCGGGGACAGCGCCGGGGGGAACCTGGCCGCGGTGTGCGCGCAGCGCGCCCGCGATTCCGGCGCGCCGGACCTCGTTCTGCAGGTGCTGATCTACCCGGTGACCGACCATGACCTGGACCGGCCGTCGTACCGGTCGTTCTCCGGGAACGAGTTCATCGTGAACCGGCGGGACATGGAATGGTTCTGGAATCACTACGTGCCTTCGGTCTCTGATCGCGACGACCCGTCCGCGTCGCCGCTGCGGGCGGCGTCGCTGTCCGGGCTGCCGCCCGCCTACATCGTGACCACCGAGCACGACCCGCTGCGGGACGAGGGGTTCGCCTACGCCGACCGGCTGCGGGCCGCCCGCGTCCCGGTGCAGCACCGGCATTACGGGTCGCAGATCCACGGTTTCTTCACCCTGGTGAACGTCCTCGACGACGCCGACCGGGCGGTCACGGACGCCGGTGCCGCCATCCGCGCCGCGGCCGGAGGCGCGGTCCGCGGCTCCGACAAGGTAACCCAGGAGGCCTGATGCCCAACGCGACCGCCGCCGTCCTCGAGAAGCTGTTCACGCCGCTGTCCATCGCGGACGTGCGGGTCGACGATCCCCGGCCGGGCGAGGCCCTGGTCCGGGTCGTCGCGTCCGGGGTGTGCCACACCGACGCGCTCGCCCGGGACGGCGACATGCCCTTCCCCGCTCCCGGGGTCCTGGGCCATGAGGGCGCCGGCGTCGTGGAGGCCGTCGGGGCCGGAGTGACCAACACCAAGCCCGGGGACCACGTGGTCGTCGGGTGGCCGTGGTGCGGGCAGTGCCGCAACTGCCTGGACGGCCAGCCCCGGTACTGCCTGGAACTCGGCGTGCTCGTGACCAGCGGGGCCCGCGCGGACGGGTCCACGTCGCTGCGCCGGGCCGACGGGTCCGCGCTCCACAGCCACTTCTTCGGGCAGTCGTCGTTCTGCACCTACTCCGTGTGCGAGGCCAACGCGCTCGTGCCGGTGGCCGATGACGTTCCCCTGGAACCTCTCGGCCCGCTGGCCTGCGGAATCGGGACCGGCGCGGGTGCCGTGCTGAACGTGCTGCGCCCGCACGCCGGGGCGTCGGTCGTCATCTACGGCGCCGGGGCGGTCGGCCTCTCGGCGATCATGGCGGCCCGGCTGTCCGGGGCGACCACGATCATCGCCGTGGACAAGCTGGCGTCGCGGCTGTCCCTGGCGAGGGAACTGGGCGCGACGGAGACCGTCGACGTGACCGGCCTGAAGGATGACCCGTCCAGGGCCGTGCAGGAGATCTGCGGCGGCCCCGCGGACTTCGCGCTGGAATGCACCGGCGTGATCGACGTGCTGAGCCAGGCCGCCGACTCGGTCGGCATGCGCGGCACGGTGGCCCTGATCGGCGGGGCTCCGGCCGGGGCGTCGTTCACGCTGGACCACTTCTCCACGCTGTGGGGCAAGCGGGTCGTCGGCATCCTCGGCGGCGAGAGCCGCAGCACGTCGCTCATCACCTCGCTCATCCAGCTGAACCAGCAGGGCCGGTTCCCGTATGACCGGCTCATCCAGGCCTTCCCTCTCGACCAGGTGAACGAGGCGCTGGAAGCCTCCCGCTCCGGGGCGGTCATCAAGCCTGTGCTACGAATGCCCGGGTGAAGCGGCCGACGACAAGCGCTGGAACGACGTGCCCTTCGAGTAACTGCACGGTGGCGACAATCAGGGCGGCGGGCGGCGGGGGCTCGGCGGAGACGGCGAGCGCCCCCTCCAGTGCTCCCCCGGCCGATTCCAAACGGGCCTTCGTTTCAGCGCAGACCTCAACGGCCGCCTGTCCCGAACGCACGAAGTCCCCGGGCTTGACCAGGCAGCGCACCCCCGCCACCGCGCTGACCGGGTCCTCCTTGCGGGCCCGGCCGGCACCGAGCCGCCAGGCGGCGGTGCCGATGGCGAGGGCGTCCAGGCGGGTGACCCAGCCGTCGCGCGGGGCGGGCAGGACCTTCTCCCGGTGCGGGGCCTCCGGGAACGGGGCGTCCGGGTCGCCGCCCTGGGCGCGGACCATTGTCCGGAAGGCGTCGTAGGCCCGGCCGGACGCGATCGCCTCTTCCGGGTCTTCGCCGATCCCCGCCAGGTCCAGCATGGCCCGGGCCAGGGCGAGGGTGACCTCCATCAGGTCGGCCGGCCCCTCCCCCTTCAGGGCCGCGACGGCCTCCTCGGCTTCGAGGGCGTTGCCGACCGCGCGGCCGAGAGGGGTGTCCATGCGGGTAACCAGGGCCCGGGTGGCGACGCCGTGCTCGGCGCCGAGTTCCGCCATGGTCCGGGCCAGTTCCGTCGCGCCGGCCTCGTCTTTCATGAAGGCACCGGAGCCGGTCTTGACGTCGAGGACGAGCGACCGGGTGCCCTCGGCGATCTTCTTGGACATGATCGAGCTGGCGATGAGCGGGATCGACTCCACGGTCCCGGTGACGTCCCGCAGGGCGTACAGCCGCCGGTCGGCGGGAGCGAGTCCGTCGCCGGCGGCGGCGATGACGACTCCGGCCGTCTTCAGGATCGCCCTTATCTTGCTGTTATCAAGCTCGGTGCGGAAGCCGGGGATGGCCTCCAGCTTGTCCAGCGTGCCGCCGGTGTGCCCGAGGCCCCGCCCGGAGAGCATCGGCACGACCGCCCCGCAGCTGGCGACCAGCGGCGCGAGGATCAGCGACACCTTGTCCCCGACCCCGCCGGTCGAGTGCTTGTCCACCGTGGGCCCCAGGGACTCCAGGTCCGACAGGTCCAGCCGGTCGCCGGAGTCGATCATCGCCCCGGTCCAGGCCCGCAGCTCGCCAGAGTCGAGCCCGTTGAAGCAGACGGCCATGAGCAGCGCCGCCATCTGCTCGTCCGCGACCTCCCCGCCGGCGTAGGCGGTGAACAGCCAGCGGATCTCCTGCTCCGTCAGCGGCCGCCCGTTGTCCCGCTTGACGCGGATCAGCGATGCGACATCGGGCACGGGACTCATCCCTCGCGCCGGGACGACACCTCGGCGGCGCTCAGGCCGCCGGGCAGCAGTTCCGACAGCGGCCTCGGCCCGGCGGCGGTGTCGATCAGCAGCCCCGGCCCGCCGGCTTCCTGCAGCAGCTGGCGGCACCGGCCGCAGGGCAGCAGCGGCGCCCCGTCCCCCGCGACGACCGCGACGGCCAGCAGCCGGGGCGGCCCGGCTTCCGCAGGGGGCGTGGTGGCGTGCAGTGCCGAGACCAGCCCGCATTCGGCGCACAGGGTGAGCCCGTAGGAGGCGTTCTCCACGTTGCAGGCGGTCATCACGCGCCCGTCGCCGGCCAGCCCTGCGGCCCCGACCCGCAGCCGCGAGTACGGCGCGTACGCACGAGACGACGTCTCCCGTGCCACGGCGCGGAGCTCATCCCAGTCGATATCCACGAGTCCACCATCCGCCGCGCCCGGAACGTGGTCAACGTGCCACGGGCCCATCCCGAACGCCGGCGCGAACGTGCACGATGAGTCATCCACGACCGTAGAGGGGAGCTGGCGTGACATCGAGTCCGCGGCGGAGGTGGGGCGAGGCGAGGCGGGCAAAGGTGTGGTTAAGAAAGAGACGCAGATTTCCCAAGGTCAGGACGGTGGGCCTACCGTGTAGGGGTGAGTTCACCACAAGTCTCCGTCCTTGTCGTCGAGGACGACCCGGGGATCGCCACGCAGCTGGTCAGGGGCCTGGAACGGGCCGGCTACTCAGCGGACAGCGTGACGATGGGCGTCGAGGCGCTTAACCGGCCCCGCACCGACGTCGTGCTGCTCGACCTCGGCCTGCCGGACATCGACGGCATCGATGTCTGCCGGCGGCTCCGCCGCTCCTCGGACACCGCCATCATCGTCGTCACGGCCCGGGGCGAGGAGTCCGACCGGGTGCTGGCTCTCGACGAGGGCGCCGACGACTACCTGGTCAAGCCGTTCGGCCTGGCGGAACTGCTGGCGCGGATCCGGGCCGTCCTGCGGCGCGGCCGGGTGACCGGCGGGGAGACTCTGCGGCACGGTTCGCTGATGGTGGACCTGCGGACGCGCAAGGTCCTGGTCAACGAGGCCGAGATCGCGCTGACGCCCAAGGAGTTCGCGATCCTCGAGTGCCTGGCCACCGATCCCGGACGGCTGGTCAGCCGGCAGGAGATCGTCGAGCGGGCCTGGGACGAGCACTGGTACGGGCCCACCAAGGTGCTGGACGTTCACATGGCGGCGCTGCGCAAGAAGCTCGGCGACCCGGCGCTGATCGAGACCGTCTACGGACACGGGTTCCGGCTCGCGGACACGTGACCCGGAGGATCCTTCTCGCGCTTCTCGCGCTTACCACCGCGATCCTGGCCGGCGCGGTTATCCCGCTGGCGCTGCAGGCGATGGCGCATGAGCGGGACTCCTTCATGACCTCGGCCGAGGCGACCGCCCATTCCATCGCGATCATCGCCGAGGACAAGATCGCCGATCACCAGTCGGACCCGGCGCTGAGGACCGCGGTGCGGATCGCGACCCGGCAGGGCGACGAACTGGTCCTGCTCAACGCCCAGCACAAGCCCGTGGTCGGCGTGGGCGCGCCGCGCGACACCTGGCAGCACGTCGTCGAATCGGCCAGCCAGACCGGCAGCCAGGCCAGCGAGCTGACCCGGGACCGGGCGGTCGTCGCCGAGCCGGTGTGGAACGACGGCCGGGTCATCGGCTCGCCCATCGGCATGGTCATCCTGGAACGCCCGATCGGCCCGCTCGATGACGCCATCACCAACCTGTGGCTGTACCTGGCCCTACTGGGGGGCGGCGCGCTGTGCGCGGCGGCGCTCATCGCCATCACCTTCGCCCGCTGGGTGAACCGGCCGCTGGCCCGGATGGACTCCGCGGCGCGCCGGCTGGCCGACGGGAACCTCACCGTGCGGGCCGGCACCGGAAGCGGCCCGCCCGAGCTACGGCGGCTGGCGGCCAGTTTCAACATGATGGCCGGGCGCCTGGAGACCCTGGTCCACGGGCACCGGGCCATGCTGGCCGATGTTTCCCACCAGCTTCGCACGCCGCTGGCCGCGCTCCGGCTCCGCATCGACCTGCTGAAGGTGGACTCCCCGCCCGCCGTGGCCGACGAGCTGGACGGGGCCCAGGAGGAGATCGCCAGGCTTTCCCGCCTGGTGGACGGCCTGCTGGAGATCGCCCGGGCGGAGAGCGTCACCGAGCAGGTCGTGACCGTCAACCTGCGCCCGGCGGTCGCCGAGCGGGTCACCGCGTGGCAGCCGGTCGCCGACGGCCACGGGGTCAAGCTGGTGACCGATTTCCACGGCCGCAACGGTGCCCAGGAGGTGCCGCGGGTCGCGCTGGGCGCCGGGCACCTGGAGCAGATCCTCGACAACCTGCTCGCCAACGCGATCGACGTCCTGCGGGACGACGGGCAGGTCACCGTGACGGTCAGCGGCGCCGACGGCGGGGCGACGCTGACCGTGGCCGACAACGGGCCGGGCATGTCGCCCGCGGAGCGGGCCCGGGCGTTCCTCCGGTTCGCCAGCGGGAACAAGAACGGGGGGACCGGCCTCGGCCTGGCGATCGTCCATCGCCTGGTCACGTCCAACGGCGGCACGGCCCGGCTGGCCGATACCCCGGGCGGCGGCCTCACCGTCATTCTGGACTTCCCCGGTGTCACTCTGTACGAGGGAACAAACCAGGCCACATAATTTACATAGTTACGGACTTTCCCTCTTTTCCCGGCAAGCGTTCCCGATTTACGCTTCGGTGATGAAACACACGGCGTTGTTGACGGCGGCCGCGGCCGCCACGGCGAGCATTCTGCTCGCCGCTTGCGGGAACAGCACGGCGGGGGCGCCGTCGGCGGGCAAATCGGCGTCGGCCTCTTCCGGCGCGAGCGCGGGAGGCAGCGCCGGCAGCGGATCGGTGGGCTCGGGAAAATTCCTCGGCTGCATGGTGACCGACACCGGCGGCATCAATGACAAGTCGTTCAACCAGTCGGCCTGGCAGGGCATGCAGGAGGCCGCCTCCGCCGACAAGAACGTCACGGTCAAGTACCTGCAGTCCACCACCCAGAGCGACTACGTTCCGCACATCAACGCGTTCCTGGGCGACAAGTGCGGGATTATCGTCACGGTCGGGTACCTGATGGCGCAGGCCACCCAGGCCGCGGCCCAGAAACACCCGGGAAACAATTTCGCGATCGTCGATAATGCCTACACCCCGCAGATCAAGAACGTCGACGCTCTGCTGTTCAACACGGTGCAGGACGGATTCCTCGGGGGCTACCTGGCGGCCGGGATGAGCAAGTCCGGGAAGGTCGCGACGTTCGGCGGGCAGGAACTGCCGACCGTGACCATCTACATGGACGGCTTCTGGGACGGGGTCCAGTACTACAACGCGGAGCATCACAAGAACGTGCAGGTGCTCGGGTGGAACGAGAAGACCCAGAAGGGCTCGTTCACCGGTGACTTCACCGACCAGACCAAGGGCGCCACGACCACCCAGACGTTCATCAGCGAGGGCGCGGACATCGTCTTCCCGGTCGCCGGGAACGTCGGGCTCGGCGCGGCCAAGGCCGTGCAGCAGGCGAACGCCTCCGGCGGCCACGTCAACATGCTGTGGGTGGACACCGACGGGTGCGTGAGCGCGCCCCAGTACTGCAAGTACATGATCAGCAGCGTCACCAAGGGCATCCAGACGGCCGTGAAGGACGCGGTGCTGTCGGCGGAGAAGAATAAGTTCTCCGGCGGCAACTTCATCGGCACCCTCAGCAACGGCGCCGTGACCATGGCGCCCTACCACGACTTCGCGGGCAAGGTCCCGGCCTCGCTGCAGGCCGAGCTCAAGACCATCCAGGCCGGAATCGAGAGCGGGAAGATCAGGACCCCGACCAAGGCCCCGGTCGGATAGACGTGGAACTCGAACTGCGGGGGATCACCAAGCGGTTCGGTCCCCTGGTCGCCAACGACGGGATCAGCCTGTCCGTGGCCCCCGGGCAGGTCCACGCCCTGCTCGGGGAGAACGGCGCGGGCAAGTCCACGCTGATGAACGTCCTGTACGGGCTGACCCAGCCCGACGAGGGCGAGATCCTCATCGACGGCGAGCCCGCCCGCCTGAACTCGCCCGGCGACGCGATCGCGGCCGGCATCGGCATGGTCCACCAGCACTTCATGCTGGTCCCGACCTTCACCGTCGCCGAGAACATCGAGCTGGGCTTCCCCGGCGGCGGCCGCCGGGTCCGGGACCTGTCCCGGGACTACGGGATGGACCTGGACCCGGACGCGGTCGTGGAGGACCTGCCGGTCGGGATCCAGCAGCGGGTGGAGATCATCAAGGCGCTGGTCCGCAAGGCCCGGGTGCTGATCCTGGACGAGCCGACCGCGGTGCTGACCCCGGCCGAGACCGACGAGCTGTTCCGCATCGTCCGGCAGCTCACCGAAGAGGGCACGTCGGTCATCTTCATCTCCCACAAACTGCGGGAGGTCGTCGCGATCGCCGACACGATCACCGTGCTGCGCCAGGGCAAGGTGGTCGGCGAGCGCGCGCCGGACGCCACCGCCGCCGACCTGGCCACGCTCATGGTGGGCCGGGACGTCCAGCTCCGGGTCAGCAAGACCCCGGCCTCGCCGGGCGAGACGGTGCTGCGGGTCGAGGGCCTGACCGTCTCGTCGGCCGACGGCAGGCTGCCCGTCAGCGGGACGAGCTTCAGCGTGCGATCCGGGGAGATCCTCGGGATCGCCGGCGTGCAGGGCAACGGGCAGACCGAGTTGTGCGAGGCGCTGATGGGCCTGCGCCCGGTCGCGGGCGGCACCGTCACCCTGGCCGGAAAGGACCTGACCCGCGCCTCCCCGCGCCGGCGGCTGCGGGCCGGGATCGCGTACGTGCCGGAGGACCGCACCGACGACGGCCTCGTCGGTTCCTTCTCGATCACCGAGAACCTGATCCTCGACACCTACAGCCGGCCGGAGTTCAGCTCCCGGGGCAACCTGAAGCTGGCCGCCATCGCGAGGAACGCCCGGGAGCGGATCGCCGAGTTCGACGTGCGCACCGGTTCGCCCGGCACCGCCGCCGGCCACCTGTCCGGCGGCAACCAGCAGAAGGTGATCCTGGCCCGTGAACTCGGCCGCGACCACGCGGTGCTGATCGCCAGCCAGCCCACCCGGGGCCTGGACGTCGGCTCCATCGAGTTCGTCCACCGGCGCATCGTGGAACGCCGCGACGCCGGCGTGGCCGTCGTCATCGTCTCCTCCGAACTCGACGAGATCTACGCCCTGGCCGACCGGATCGCGGTCATGTACGAGGGCAGGATCACCGGCTTCCGCGACCCGGACGTGCCCACGGCCGAACTCGGCCGCCTCATGGCCGGCGGCGCCGACCGGGAGGAGCGATGACAGCCACCGAAGCGGCCGGGAAAGCCCGGGAAGAAGGCGGAAGCGCCAATCCGTTCGGGAAGATTCTCCGGGAATCCATCGAGGCGAACACCGTTACCGTCACGATCCTGGCGCTGGTGACCGCCACCGTGCTGGGCGGGCTCCTGTGCGCGTTCACCAACCCGACGGTGCTGCACGCGCCGGACGCGGGGACCACGCTCTCGCGGGCGTGGAGCGTGGCGTCGGCCACCTACGTGGCGCTGTTCGAGAACTCGATCGTCAACCCGCACACCCTGTCGGCCATGTTCCAGCAGGCGTCGATCGGCACCGCCATCCACGACGGGTTCGGGGCGGCGGTCTTCGGGCCCCTGTCGGAGACCGCGACGTTCGCGACCCCGCTCATCCTGGCCGGGCTCGCGGTGGCGCTTCCCTACAAGGCCGGGATGTTCAACATCGGCGCCCAGAGCCAGTTCATCGGCGGCGCGATCGGTGCCGCGTGGCTCGGCTACGCGGTTCACCTGCCCGTTGTCATCCACGTGATCGTCTGCGTGCTCGGCGGTTTCGCCGGCGGCGCGGTGACCGGCTGGGTGACCGGCGAGATCAAGGCGCGCACCGGCGCCCACGAGGTCATCGTCACGATCATGCTCAACTACGTCATGCAGTACTTCCTGGCCTGGCTGCTGTCCTCGCAGTCGCTGATGCAGGCGGCCGGCTCCCCGAACCCGATCACGCCGCCGATCGCGGGCAACGCGCACCTGCCGCTGCTGGCCGGG
>Ga0131853_10008878_pt1 | contig 18340 bp, 14 predicted proteins | sample TergutLab28metaG_FD_92764 | JGI IMG/M metagenome (GOLD analysis project Ga0131853, IMG submission 92764) | Labiotermes labralis P1 segment gut microbial communities from Petit-Saut dam, French Guiana - Lab288 P1 (version 2) (version 2) | ecosystem: Host-associated > Arthropoda: Insects >... | reverse complement strand
AGTTACTTGTTCACTTTCCACTATTAGTTATTCACTATCCCTTCTCTTTCCTCGATAGCTCAGCGGTAGAGCATCCGGCTGTTAACCGGAGGGCCGTAGGTTCAAATCCTACTCGGGGAGCTACATAAAGGCAAGTAAATAGTTATATTTTTACTTTAAGCACGGCCCGTTGGTCAAGTGGTTAAGACGTGGCCCTTTCACGGCTGAAACAGGGGTTCGAATCCCCTACGGGTCAATAAAACAGACAACAGATATCAGACGTCAGATTTCAGAAAGTGATTTTTCTGAGTTTTGATGTCTGATATCTGCCGTCTGGTATACGGGCCTCTAGCTCAGTTGGTTAGAGCATCCGGCTCATAACCGGACGGTCCCCGGTTCGAATCCGTGGAGGCCCATAGAAAATGTCGCAAACTTAGTTTTGTGGCATTTTTATTTTTGAACATATTTGAATAATGTATGTCCGGCGAGACAATTGTTGTCATTATTTACTTTATGTGATAAAGTGGTCGCAAAAATGTTGTTATAAGGCAAATATATATACGATTTTTGCTAATTATTAACAAAAATGCCAATAAAAATAATTTGCTTGTTGACACAAAAGAGATTTAATGGTATAAATAGGGCAGATAAAGGAAATAAATTGAAAATATAGATCATCTGATGTATAATTAAAGGTTTTGATTTATTTAGCTTGCAGGGCAAAACTTATCTTCGTACTAATCGTAGCAAGAAAAAATAATAGTCAACTCTGCTAAAACACTAATTTGCCTGAGGGGGGTGGCTTTAAGGTTAGCAGTTTCACCTTAAAGCCACTTTTTTTAAATAAAAATATAAAAGGGAGAGGAACTAGTATGAACAAACAATCTTTTACCGAAAAATGCAAATCGGTGAGCAGAAACGCCTTTCTTAAAATAGGTCATGTAGAGGTTGGGAATATCCTTGATGATGCTAATTATAAAGGAGATACCACTATTATGCCCTTTACTATGAGACCAGCATGGGCTTACGAAAAGCCAGCACCAAAAAGAAAGGGAAAATAAGTTGCTTTATACCTTGAGTTGCCAAGCTCCAACTATAGAGCTTGGCATTTTATTTGTTGAAAAGTTATAAAAAATTAGAACTATAACTCTAAATAAAAATGCGAGGAGCCAATTAATGGATACAGTAACAGCGATTATTAATGCCTTTGTAATAGCCTTATTTTTTTATCTGACTGCAGATAAATTTATGTGTAAGAGCCAAATCGTTAAACTTGGTTGCTTTATAATTTTATTTATTGTTCAAATAATTTTTAATTTATTTTTACTTGACCCGGTTGTAGCCGAATTAAGTTTTTTAATACTTTTCATAATAATATCATTCTTTATAAATTTAAATTTTAAAAATTATTTAAAAAGTGCTAACTCTGCGCTATCAATGTTAATAATTTTTATGGTTTTTGTTCATGCACTTGGAGGCTTAATATTTTCTGTATTTCCCGGAATTTTTTCATTCTATGATCACATATATAACATAATAATGCAGGTTTGTGTCTTGGCTTTTGCAGTTATATTGAGAAGGTATCAGGGTTACTTTTTTAACGCTCCTAATGACACAAAGCTTTTACAATCTTACGTAATATTTAAAGCATTCTTTTTTATTGCTTCAACTTTTGGCTTGTCGGCTTTGTTTATTTATCTTGCGGATTCAGATCCAAACATGTTTCATATTGTACAGCTTTCGTTAACAACGTCAGTAATTATCGGGTTTTTTTGTGAGAGAATTATATCAAAACGTTCCTTGGAAGTTGAGATCGAAAAACGCCGATCTGCCGTAGAGATTGCAAGCTACACAGTAAAGGCTGAGACTGTAAACAAAAATTATGATGAGATAATCTCCTTCAAACATTATACTGCAAGTTTATACAGATCAATGTCCGGGTATATAAATACAGAAGACTGGAAAGGCTTAGAAAATTATTTTAAGAAAAATATTGCGTTGATTAATGATGAATTGCACAAAGAAGTAGAAGGACATGATCAGATAAAACATATACACATTGAAATGATTAAAGCGAGGATTGTTGATTTAATAAATACTATTTCTTTGCTGCCTAACGTAAGCTTAGTTTTGTATGTTGACAATATAATTGACTATGCAGCAATGAAAGAGATGGATTTATTTAAGATTCTTACAATTTTTATTGACAACGCTGTTGAAGAAGTGACATCACAGGAAAAAGGTAAAATCACAATTTTTATGCACAAAGATGTAGACGGCTGTTTTTTCCGGGTTGAAAACACGTTAATTGGCAGTGAAAGCACACCAAAGCCAAACAATACACATAGAGGGCTTAAAATAGTTGCTGATATCTGTGCAAATTATCCTAATGCAAATGTGACAACTGATATTAAACCCGGATCATATGTAAAAACTATTGAGATACTTAATATTTAGAATCTGGCATTCTAACCGGGCAGCACTGTATACCTTTCATTTTCAGGAAAGTCACCCGGGCGATAGGTTTTAACTATGTATTGGTTTTTGCCATCGAAACGGATGGCAACAGATTTAGAGTAGTCTGTTCGGCTTGGTTTAAATTCTTCTATTATTAAGCTCGCACCGTATTCCCGCATAGTTTCAAAAGTAGTCATAAAGCCAATTCCACTTCCGCCTGTATCAGCGTGGGTTGTTATACGCTCCGTTCCAAGCCTCACCAGTGTATCAACCTCGAATGGAACACCGCTGTCTAATATGGTAAGTTCATAACAATTCCCCGTAAGCCCTATCACAACCATAACATTTCTTAAAGAGTTATAGCCCGAGTTCACTGCTGTTTGCGCATCATTAATATGATTGACAATCAAAGTCTTTAACTCGGCTGACTTAACTACGTTATCAACCATATAAGGAATACTGCCATTGACTATAACGTTAAGATTAATATCATCACCGGCAAGCTTTTCTTTAAAGTGTTCAAACAGGCTGTCTATTGTTTGTATATTTGTGGTCGGCAGCGGTCTTTTGCCTTTGATTTTAGAGAGTTCTCCCTGCCAGTCATTTTGAAGGTTCTGAACATCTTCAATCGTGACTTTACCTTGCTTAACGGCAATTCTCATTGATTCAATTATGTCGGTTATATTATGAATTGCAGTTTGCTTAGCTTTGTGCATTTCATTTAGCCTTTCATATTTTTCACTTAGTTCACAATACAACCTTTCAAAATGAGCCTCTGAACTTTGTTGCGCACGTTTTATTTGATAGCCTGTAATTAACCGTTTTATTAGCATGTAGATGCCAACTCCTACAACAATTGCTCCTGCAACATATAAGTAATATTCGGCATGAATATTTCCTTCTGTGGCGGCAATCGTATTAATCCTTGCTGCAAGAATTAATATTGCTCCTGTTAAAGTCAAAGACGCAACAATTGTGAACTTGTTAAATATAAACGGGAAGCCTTTTCTAAAGCGCCTGATTTGAAAAAATAAAAAAGCAAGAAGAAGCTGCAAGATAGCTATTATGGTGTACATTAAAATGAAGATTGGTTGATTTAAATAAAGAGGCTTCCCAGGCATATGATTATCACCAATAAAAATTGCAAAAGTGGAACCACTTAAGAAGCTTGAAATGTAATATGTAAAATAACTGATTCCAAACGATAATAAATATGCCGAAATTACAATATCTAGCTTCTGTTTTGTTATTAAAGAAATGAAGATTATGGTAGCTGCACACATTAGCAGCCTAAATAATGAGATCGGTATCAACAATATCGTTGCAGCAAATAAAAACGACCATATTAAGCACCAAGCTATTATTAGAGCCTTGCTCTTTAGAGTTGATGTATATTGGATGGATTTAGTGAAAATATAAAATGAAGAAAGTGTTATGCCCATCATGAGAATAGCGTCGGCGAAAAAAGAAATCATATCAACCACCTCAGTTTTCGACTATTTTATCACAAAATCAACCGAACAGCAAAAAAAAGACCAAACATTATCGGTCTTTTTTTCAATGCCTATATTTTGATAATAATTTCGAAAAAGAAAATCTCAAATTAGTATTACACTTCCTTCTCTTTTCTTTATAATCTTGTATTTATTACGCTCTGCCCATAACTCGAAAAACAAAATCCCAGTTCATATCGCAATCCTCCTCTTTTTAACGCAATCAACATATTTATCTATTCAGTATCAATATTTACGCTCTGCCCATAACTCGAAAAACAAAATCCCAGTTCATATCGCAATCCTCCTCTTTTTAGCGCAATCAACATATTTATCTATCAATATCCGTATTTCACCAATGTTTAACATTTTGCATCAAACAAACATAAAAGCTGTCCCCTCAGTTCACGTTGAACCTATCTTCAATTTTGTAATAATTCAGAATTTGTTAAGTTCTACTAAACGATGTGGAAAGCAAAACTCCCTCATAACAACTCCTCCTAACCTTTAATCATTAATTCGATGTTTCTTATAACAATAAAATAACACATAAATGATTTAATTTCATGCTTTTATAGGTTGATGCTAGTGTTGTTTAGATGATATTTTTGTAAGCTGAGGAATAATTATAGGGAGAAAAGAATAATTTTAGGGAAAAAAATATGGAAAATATGTAGATAATTGTTACGGCTAACATAAAAATGTTTTGAACAGGTCTGATAAAAGTATATATGAAATTATACTCATACTAATTCAAAACAGTAACAAAAACTCGCTATCCATCGTCAAAAGAACCCTGGCGTACCTGGCGGGTACGCCAGGAACCTTTTTCCTCGTCTAGCGAAAAAAATTCTGCGTTTTTCTGTTACTGTTTTGAATTAATATGAGTATAGCACAAAAAAAAGACTGGCATAACGCCAGTCTTCCTCTCCTCTGTTGCTGTTATTTTCTGAACAAACGAACTTATTCGCTGTTCATCCTTTTTTCATCATAACCCGATCTTTTTGATCAATACCCAGTATCCGTGCCCATCCATCAAACTCATAACACACACAAAGCAAGCTCTACAGTTCATATTGAACTGTCCCTTCATTTCGTCACAACTACAAATTTATCAGCCTCAGTCAAATAAGTGGAAAAGCAACTCCTTCACATTGCTTTTTTCTTATCCTCGCTATAAATTTGATACTGCTTATGACAAAATATAACACAAATAGGGATAAAATTCATGTATTTTATGTGCGATGTTAGTAGTAACGAAATGGCGTTTTTGAAGGTTGAATGATGTTTTTAGTAGCTAGGGTGTACCGTCAACAGTTTATAAAAACCATCATTACTAAACAAACTCCTGCATCTTACGCATTCTTCGCTCAAGAGCCGTATACCTGTAAACCTCTTGGTCATTATCAATCATACGATAAAGAGTGTTGCCGCTTCCGACTATTACTGCAAGCGACTTCGCTCTTGTTACGGCTGTGTACAGCAGATGACGAGTTAGAAGCATAGGTGAACCGCCGAAAATTGGAATTACGACTGCTTTGTATTCGCTGCCTTGCGACTTATGAATAGTGATAGCATAAGCTGGTTCAAGTTCTTCTAGTTGGTTAAAGTCATATCTTACTATTTTATTTCCATCGAAAACGACGGTAAAACTCTCTGAATCCTCATCTATTTCACGTAAAACTCCGATATCGCCGTTAAATACGCCTTCGCCTTCATCGATTTGTAAGCCAAGGTTGTTTACAACACGCCATGGCATACTGTAATTATTTTTAATCTGCATTACTTTGTCGCCTTCTCGATAGCAAAAAGAGCCGTAAGCGCGCTCGTTTTTATCCGGAGACTTTGGATTTAAAACCTGTTGAAGCGCATTGTTTAGCGTATATGTACCAACGGCAGATTTGCGCATAGGGGTTATAACCTGTATATCAAGCGAAGGGTCAAGCGATAAAAAGGCAGGAAGCCTTGTTTTAACAAGGTTTGCTACCGTTGCTGCAACTTCCTCTGCGTTTTGGGTTCTTACAAAAAAGAAGTCGCTGTTTTTTTCATTGAGCTTTGGATATTCGCCGTCGTTTATTCTGTGTGCATTCATTATGATTGCACTTTCCTGCGCTTGTCTAAATATTTCGTTCAGCTCTACAACTTTTACACATCCGCTTTTTATTATGTCTTTAAGCACGTTACCCGCCCCGATTGAAGGCAGCTGATTAACATCACCGACAAGTATAAGCTTTGCACCGATAGGAACTGCTTTAAGCAAACTACTCATAAGAAGCGTATCAATCATTGAACTTTCATCCACAATAATAACATCCGACTCAAGTGGGTCATCTTCATTTTTCATAAACTCAGGCAGTTCTCCATTTTCGCCCAGATGCTTGTTTTTAAGCAGTCTATGTATAGTCCTAGCTTCACGGTCTGAAGATTCGGTTATACGTTTTGCGGCTCTACCGGTTGGGGCAGCAAGCTCTATCGTGTCGCCATATTTTTCAAGCAGGCTAATTATTGCTTTTATCGTGGTAGTCTTACCGGTACCCGGACCGCCGGTTATAACTAAAACGCCGTTTGTTTTAACTTGGCGAAGAGCTTCCCTTTGTTCCTTCGCAAGCTTAATGCCTGATTTCTTCTCAATGTCATCAATGTCATTTTCGATTGAATTATCCGGTTTTTTAACATTACGGGCAAGTTGCAAAAGTTTTTTTGCTATATAATTTTCCGCATAATGATAATAATTAAGATATACGGATGCATCATCATTTTCGTCCTCCGGAGGTTCTTGGTTAATGCGGCGGCTAAATTGAAGTTCCATAATGCTCTGCTCTACAAGCTCTGTGGGGACGCTAATAAGTTCTTTGATTTTTTCGATTAAAGCACTACGGGGGAGATATGTATGCCCGCTGAATGCCGCCTCTGTAAGAGCATATTTTATTGATGCTTCAATACGGTAAGGGGAGTTAGATGCCGTACCAAGGCGGGAGGCTATTGCATCTGCTGTTTTAAAGCCTATTCCATGAACGTCATCAACTAAAGCGTACGGATTATTTTTGACAACATCAAATGTCCGCTCTTTGTATTGCTTGTAAATTTTGATGGAATATGCCGGGCTTATATCAAGCTTTTGCAAGAAAATCATAATTCGCCGCATTTCAGACTGTTCTTTAAATGTCGCAGATATATCAAGCGCACGTTTTAAGGTAATACCCTTTATAGCGGTAAGTTTTTCAGGGTCATTCTCAATGACATCAAAGGAGCCTTTACCAAACATTGCGGTTATTTTTTCTGCTGTTTTCTGGCGTATTCCTTTTATAACGCCGGAACCGAGATACTTGCAAATATCAGATTCTTCCGTAGGAATCCGCTTTTCAATGCTTTTGGCGTTAAGCTGTTCGCCGTAAACAGGGTGTGTCACATAAGAACCTAAAATTTCAACTTCTTCACCTTCACAAAGCTCGGCGGCAAAACCAACACATGTTATATCATCCTCTCCGTCTTCATTAATTATTGCGACGGAAAAAACAGTATATCCGTTATCATCATTTCTGTATACGATATGATCTACTGTACCTTTTAGGTTTATCTGCTCTATCATAAGCGACTGATCACCACCTTTTTACAAAAAAAGACTGTCACAAAACTTTGCGACAGCCTTTTTGTCTGAAATTGTGCGTGGCAGGATTTGAACCCACGACCTTCTGGTCCGTAGCCAGACGCTCTATCCAGCTGAGCTACACGCACATATAGCGTTTTAACCTTCTTTGCTTAGAGAAGTTAAAACAATCGCAACTTGCCTTAATTTAAAATTATAACAAAGGTAAGTTGCTTTAATTTCAACAAGGACGAGTATAGCACTAATTTTAAGTTTTGGCAAGAGTTTTTTTGGCTTTATTAAAATAATTTTGAAAATTTTTGAATTTCCATACTTCTTGCCGCTTTAATACGAGCATAAGGCGCGACAAACGCATGAAGATTGCGGGTCAAGCCCGCAATGACAGTGCTCCGGTTACACGTTTTGACCCTTCATGCGTTTGTCGTGGAGCATAAGGCAACAATACTTGCAAAATGACAAGTCCACTGCTATAATATTATTTATGCTCTAAGCAAAGTATTCTCATAAATTGTTTATATCAAGCAAAGTCTGCTCATAATATGAAAGGAGGCATTGCGATGAAAAACGGTATCAAACTTATAACCTTAACAGCTAATTTAAGAATGCATAAGATGACACTTGAAAGATTAAGTTTGGGCGTTAAAATCGCTTCCTCTGGTTATGCGATGGACGTTAGAGTGGCTGAATCTTTACTTTCGGGAACATTTTTAAACGTGTTAATTTGGGATTATGACTTTAGCCCGTGTAACTTAACATACTTAACGACACTTACCAATAAATATAATGTTCTTTTAATTCTTACATCTAAATCAAGCAGCATTTCCATTCCTGTTGCTAAATCGGGACGAATTAAGTTTTTATCAATACCAACAAGTGATGTCGGATTTAAGATGTTTGCTGATGATATTAAAAAATTTATAACGGCTTTCTATTCTTCAGTTCCAAAGCTTAGCTATGCGGCTTCAGCTAAAACCGTCACAAGCCAGGATAGGATTATATCTATAGCCGCTTCTACCGGCGGAACGGTAGCTCTTGAAAAAATATTAACTAAGCTTGAACCGGATTGCCCTCCGATACTTATAGTCCAACATATCATTACAGGGTTTTCACATTTATTTGCTGAAAGGCTTAATACAATATGCAAAGTAAATGTTAAGGAAGCTCGTACTAACGACTTTCTTCAAAAGGGGCTTGTATTAATTGCCCCGGCAGATAAGCATATGATACTTTCAAAGCGTGATGATAAGCTTACTGTAGAATGTTTTGTCGGCGAAAAAGTTAATTGTGTAATGCCTGCTGCTGATGTGCTTTTTGAATCAATTCCAAAAATAATGCGAGGTAATGTTACCGGGGTAATATTGACCGGAATGGGCTCGGATGGTGCAAGAGGGCTTTTAAAGCTTAGGAGCGCAGGCGCAAAAACAATAGGGCAAGATGAAGCAACATCAGTCGTATACGGAATGCCAAAGGTAGCGTATGATATCGGGGCAGTGCAAAAACAACTGCCGCTTGATGGGATATTTGATGAGATGTTGAAATAATAGCATTAGGCAGCCCCTATTATGCGATTGATAAGGAGTAATTAACACTTTGGACATAATAAACTGCAAAAATATAACTTATTTATACTCAAGATATGTTGATGAAGAAAAGATTCATGTTGAATTTGAAGCTCTTAAAAATGTAAGCCTTAATATTGAAAAGGGCAGTTTTGTCGCAATTTTAGGACAAAACGGTTCCGGCAAATCAACGCTTGCTAAAAACATGAATGCCCTTGTTGTCCCTAAAGAAGGGGATGTTTATGTTTACGAATATAATACAAAAAATACCGAATTTATGTTTGACATAAGAAAACGTGTCGGAATGGTTTTTCAAAACCCGGATAATCAAATAGTTGCGGGCATTGTTGAAGAGGATATCGCATTTGGACCTGAAAACTTGGGAATCCCTCCTGATGAAATACGCAAGCGGGTTGATGATGCGTTAAAAATCGTGCGGATGACTGATTATTATGATGCATCTCCGCATATGCTTTCCGGCGGGCAAAAGCAAAGGGTTGCAATAGCCGGGATTATAGCAATGAAGCCGGATTGCATCGTGCTTGATGAACCAACGGCAATGCTTGACCCGCTTGGGCGTAAAGAAGTTATAAACACGGTTAAGCTGCTTAATAAAGAATTTGGAATTACAATCGTATTGATAACACATTTTATGGAAGAAGCAGTACAGGCGGATAGAATTGTCGTAATGGAAGATGGGCAGATAGTAATGGAAGGAACTCCTAAAGAGGTTTTCAGCCGTGTTGACGAAATGAAAAATACCGGTCTTGACGTTCCTCAAGTAACTGAACTTGCTCATAATCTTAAAAAAAGAGGCGTTGAAGGTCTTTCCGATGGAATACTGACTATAGAAGAAATGGTCAATGAGCTGCTGCGCCTTAAAAAGTAAATAATATACGATTTTACATAGGAGCGCAGTAATATGTCGATAGAAATAAAAAACCTAACACATATATATAATCCAAACACATCATTTGAACGAAAAGCAATTGATAATATAAACATAAGCATTCCGGACGGTCAGTTTGTTGGGCTTATTGGTCATACAGGCTCCGGCAAAAGCACTCTTATACAGCATCTGAATTCACTTGTAAAGCCATCTTCCGGGCATGTTTTAATAGATGGCGAAGATATTAACTTGGATAAAAAGAATTTAAAGTCTGTTCGCCAAAAGGTCGGGCTTGTTTTTCAATATCCAGAACATCAGCTTTTTGAAGTAACAGTGCTTAAAGATGTTGCATTTGGCCCAACCGCTATGGGACTTTCAGAAGAAGAGATTAATGAGCGTGTAAACGAAGCACTTGATGTAGTAGGCATAAGCCCGGAGCTTCACGGACGTTCACCTTTCGAGCTTTCGGGCGGGCAAAAACGACGTGTGGCAATTGCCGGCGTTTTAGCAATGCGTCCGAAAATTCTAGTACTTGATGAACCAACCGCAGGGCTAGATCCAAGAGGAAGAGAAGAGTTATTCGACCGTATCAAAAAAATGCATGATCGGCTTAAAATAACCATCATTCTTGTTTCTCACAGCATGGAAGACGTTGCAAAACTTGTAGATCGAATAATCGTACTTGAAAACGGCATCATATTCGACGACGGAACTCCTGAAAAAGTTTTTAAACGTGGTGAAGAACTTGAAGAAATAGGTCTTGCTGCTCCTCAAATAAGCTATTTGATGTCTGCTCTTAAAGCGCAAGGGCTTGATGTACCGGATGATGTGTTTACTGTTGCGGATGCTGAAGAGGTTTTGTTTGAGGTTTTTAGGGGGGATATTAGTGGTTAGTTAGGTCTGTTTGTTAAGAAGCTTTCAAATTTTTCATACTTGAAATATCTCAGATATAATTTGCCTTATCGGAAATTCCTTCTTCTGGTATTTTGCACTAATCGGCATTAAATTCACCCACTGTTCCAGTCGATTGCTGTAAATTTTGCTGACATTCCAAGTTTCGCAAAGAACCTCATCTTGTTCGTTATATAAAAATTCAGTAATCTCTCGTTGAAATAGACTTGAATTTACTAATACACGTGGAATAGCCCCGTGGTTTCTAAGCGAAGGAACTATTACTCTTCCTCCGGCTGAAAACGAATCTCTTAAAGATGGAGAAACAACATTATGCGTTGCTGTAAGCCATAATGTATAGCGTTTGTATTTGTTTAAAGAATCTCCAAACAACTCTGGAAACAATGCCATCCCGGAAACTTTTAAATTCACTTGTTCGCCTGATGATAAAGTATCCCACAAGCGGATTTTAGCAAAATTAAGCTCACTCTGTTCAATACGCAGGTTTTCGCCTGTCCACCAAAGACTTTCACCATCGGCAAGCTGTCTTTTGTAGTATTTTACAATAGCCCCTACAGGATTCTGTGAAAACCGCAAATCATCATAGGTTGTATTCATCTTATCAAAAATAGTGCTGCCTTTTGATAAATTCATATCTATTTTATAACGAGGGTAATGAGTAACAACTACTTCAGAAAGACAGTCCTCATATGGTCTGCTGCGAAACTCTACAGGGTCTGTTAACTTTCCAAATGTTAGAAAAATACGCTCTACACTTTCAACTCTTGTAGATTCGTTAACGCTCCCTCCAAGAGATATCCATTTTTCATCTTTGGAACTTTTTACTTCGACCCCATAATATTTTGCTGCCACTATATCAGGGAAGCGTTGACCTGATATTTTTTCTATCGTCCCTTCAAATTTTGTTCCTTTTGCAGAATCATCAAGAAACCCCAACACATCATCTTCTAATTTCTGTGCTCCGCGGGTTATGTAATATGAAGCCTTGCTTTTGGCATCATCATTCAAACGGTTTGTTGCTGTGTTAACTAAAGCATGAAACTCCTCAAGATTTGGTTCGCGATTACTTGAAATAATCATTAAGCATTACCCCCAAAGTATAATTCCCAATTTTTCTCAAGTCTCTTTGCTATGTGATACCCCAACAGAGGAGGAACAGCGTTTCCAATTAACTTATATGCATCTGAAGCAGATACGCCCTTTGTTTTTTCGTTGGCATGAATGACAAATTCATAATCATCGGGAAAAGTTTGTATTCTGGCGCATTCCCTAACAGAAAGTCTCCGTTCAGGAAGTCCACGTTCTAGCTCGTCAGTTAGTTTGCCCCCATTTTCTACAGAGAGTCGCCTAAATTCAATATTGCCATGATGTTCAGATCGGATTGTCGAACTAATATCATGAAGTTTTATTTCTGTTTGCCCTTGACAATGTTTGCCCATGTATTTTGCTTTTGAATATTTTTGCTGTGATGGATCTGTTGATTCATTTGGTTCCTCAAGCCCTTCAAGTGTTTGAAAGAGATTTGTAGGCGGCAAAAGATTGTCGTCGTTTGTTGTAAAACTGTGGGTTTTTGGTGGGTATGGGTCGTATAAAGAGCATAAGTTTTCCGCTGACAACCTTGCTAATGCGTCTTTAGTCAAAGCCGACTTCTTGAACCCAATGAAAATCACACGCTCGCGAGACTGTGGGACCCCATAATCTGCTGCATGAAGAGTCTTTGCTTCAACTACCAGATAACCGTCCTTACCGATGGAGCGAAAATCATTTGTAATAATTGTTTTGACATCGGCAAGATTCGCAAGACCTTTTACATTCTCAGCTATGAAAATTTTAGGCTTGGTGATAGAGATTACTTCTCTCATCCATATGTAGAGCAACCCTCTGTTTTCCTCATTAGGTATATCTGTGACTATGTTATTTCCATTATGACATTTATCTGATTTAAATCCTTTTCGCTTCCCCGATACTGAAAAATCTTGGCACGGAAAACCCCCTGTAACGACATCAACATCAATAGGGAATACATTCTCCCCGGACTTATGGTTTTTTACAAGGTCTACTATGCTATTCAAATAATATATAGAATCTGATGTGCTGCGCTTACCAAAAAAGTTGTTCCAAGCCGTTTGTGCATCTGACCTTATATCATTTGCAAAAACAGTGCTAAACCTTGTTCTTGGTAAATACCTGCGACCATTATTTCCTGTAGCAGCAATTTTCCAATCCGGATGAATTTTAAAATTGAGAGCTTCTTGAACAACATCAAATCCGCCCTCAAAGCCGAGATCAAGCCCTCCGCATCCGGAGAAAAGTGAAAGCACTTTGAGTTCGTTTTTTTTGGGACGTTTTTTAACCGGATATGGCTCGTTTCTGTCCACTACCCAATTTCTACCGATTTTTTTTGCGGTTGATAAAGTCCCCTTTTCAGCCATGCGGCGTAATGTGTCGGGGCTTCTGCCATGTAATGCGGCGTATTCCACAAGAGATATAAGCATAATCTCCTCCAAGGTTTTGACTCTGGAGTCATTATACACGATATCATGTGCAGGGTAAAGAGGGTAAGGTTTTAGATCATACGAAATTTTGGTTTTAAAAAAACTCTCTAAACTCCTCATACCCGCTTTTACGCAGAACATCCTTCTGAAACTTAGCGTTTTTATTGCGAGAAGTTATCATAACGTTAATGCCGCTTTCACGCAGTTTTTTAACCTCTTCAAACATTTCACAAAGCTTGTTGGTTTCTATGCTGCTGTCAACCAAAAATGCAATTTTCTCTTTTGATTCCGGCACGACAAATCCGTTTTCAGTTAAAAGACCTATAATCCGCTCAAAACCGATTGAAAACCCACATGCCGGAGCTTCATTGCCTGTAAAATTACCTATCATTTTATCATAACGTCCGCCGCCGCCGACCGACAAATTAGTACCGGGAAGGCTTGCTTCGAAAATTGTTCCTGTATAATACGCCATACCGCGTACGAGAGTCGGGTCAAAAATAACAGAAAAATCACCGCCCGACACTATGTTAACGCTGCTCAATACGCTGTCTATATTTTTGATTATTTCCGGTTCTAAATAGCCTTCTAGCTTGTTTCCAAAAAACTCTGATGCCGTTTTGGGCTTTGCATCTTTTTCAAACCAAGCGCAATAACCTTCAATGTTTGATGCATCATAACCTGATTTTTCAAACTCTTTTTTAACGCCGTCAAGCCCTATTTTATCAAGCTTATCAAGGATTATAAACACTTTGTCGAAATCTTCTTCTGAAAACCCGCTTTTTTGTGCCATAGCTCTAAGAATCCTTCTATCGTTAATTCTTATGACTGCGCCGGAAAAGCCAAGTTTTGCGAGTATCGAACCGGTTGATGAAACAAGTTCAATTTCAGATAAAATGCTGCTGTCGCCCAGTATATCAATATCGCACTGTGTAAACTGGCGGTATCTCCCTTTTTGCGGGCGATCCGCACGCCAGACATTACCTATTTGAAGAGCTTTAAATGGTGTAGGAAGCTTGCCAATATTGTTTGAATAATATCTTGCAAGGGGCACTGTTAAGTCATACCTAAGCCCGCCATCAACAAGGCTGTCAATATCCTCTGATATGTTGGCATTTAAAAGCTTTTCGCCTCGTTTAAGTATTTTAAAAATAAGCTTCTCGTTTTCGCCGCCTTGTTTGCTAGTTAAATTTTCAATATGTTCAACCGACGGCGTTTCTATTAGCATAAAGCCAAAATCGGAATATGTGTCTTTAATTTGGCGCAAAACGTATTCCCGAAGTTTTGCCTCTTCGGGTAAATAATCGTTCATTCCGTTTGTTGGGGTTTTGATATATGACATGATAATTGCTCCTTATGAGTTATTTAGCATGTTGCTTCGTTGGCGGTTCTGATGGATGCAGGTGGCTTTCGTTGTTAAAATCAAAAGTATAGCGGTCATAATTGTCCGGATGAAGCAAAACTTTTACATGTTCTCCTACATTCACTAGCTTCCGGTTTGAAATAGGGTCGCTTACAAACCTCATTTGCTTATATGTAGCAACAAGAACGGCTACCGGACGCCCATTTATTTGAATATTATGATTAACATCCGTACCTTGAACATGTGCCCACACAGGTTCGCCATTTTCTAACAGCCATCGCCTGCGCTTATGCTTATGAAAAGCAATCAGGAGAAAAATTGTACCAATAATACCAAATATCAGCCCTATACCGGGGAACACAAAAGCCCAAGGCTGCTGATAAAATTCGTTGCCCGGGCTGCTGTACAAATGGACAGCCATGAAACCAAGACCAACTGTAAGCATTGTGCCGATTACAAAAAATATTGCGCCAATGATTGCAAAAACTCGTGTCATATATTTTACCATCCTAATCATTTACATCCGGCTGATAATCCGGCTGAATATCCTGTCAAGTTCTTCTTCCGAGTAATACTCAATTTCAATCCGACCTTTATTTTTCCCGTCTTTTATTGTAACCTTTGTTCCGAGTGCTGTTTTAAGGTCTTTTTCCAAATAATCATAGTTTTTAACCGAGGGTTTTGAGATTTCTTTTTTAGGTGTTCTATTATATCCAGCGATAAACTCAGGCAAAATACGCTCTGAGTCTTTAACGCTGATCCCTTCTTCAACAATTTTTTCAGCAAAATCATGACGTATTTCAAGGCTTTCAATAGACAACAGAACTTTGCCATGTCCCGCTGTCAGCCCGCCATCCGTCACTATTTTAAGAGTAGCTTCATCAAGATCCAAAAGCTTAACTGCTGCCGACACGTTGTTACGGCTCTTGCCTACCTTTTCTGCTATATCAGCATAGCTAAAAAAGAACTCATCATGTAATCTCTTATAGCAAAGGGCTTCCTCAACGGGGCTCAAATCCTGCCTTTGAATATTTTCGATAAGCGCAACCTGTAAAACTTCTTGATTCGTATACTCTTTAACGATAACAGGCACAGAGCTTACTTTAGCAATCCTTGCAGCTCTCCAACGCCGTTCCCCTGCTATTATGCGGTAAAATCCATCCTCTTTTTTAACAATTATCGGCTGAATTATGCCTACTTGTTTAATCGAATCTGCAAGTTCATAAAGAGCCTCTTCGTTAAACATTTTCCGCGGCTGTTCGCTGTTTGGCTCTATTTTGTTTATGTCAACTTCTATAACGCCGCCTTCTGCCGCTATATCCTTGTTTTCAGGCGAAGTTGGAATTAAACTTCCAAGGCCTTTACCTAAGCCTTTCTTTTGTATTGTTGGCATTTTGATTCACTTCCAATTCGTTTTGTTATTATATAATCCACTCTGTATCTTCTTCCCCAATATGTGCCACAACTTCCTCAGCAAGCAGCATATAGCTTTCCGCCCCTTTAGATTTTTCATCATACATAGTAATAGGAAGCCCATGACTCGGTGCTTCGCTAAGGCGGATGTTTCTTGGGATAATAGTCTTGTAAACGTTTTGTCCCAAATTCAGTTTAACTTCCTCAACAACTTGTGCTGAAAGATTTGTGCGTGAATCAAACATTGTAAAAACCGCACCATCAATTTTAAGGTCGGGGTTAAGCCGCTTTTGTACAAGCGATATCGTATGCATAAGCTGTGTTATACCTTCAAGGGCAAAATATTCGCACTGAATAGGTACAAGAATAGCATCAGCCGCTGTCAAAGCATTAATAGTCAATACGTTAAGTGACGGCGGGCAATCTATGAAAATAAAGTCATAGTCATATTTCTTATGTTTTGTTATATTTTTGAGGATATATTCCCGGTTTTCATAACCGATAAGTTCAATTTCTGCGCCGGCAAGCTGAACATTTGCAGGCAAAATCGAAAGATTATCAACAATAGTCGGAAGAACCGTGTCTTCAAACGGACATTCGCCTAAAATCATGTTATAAATAGTATTAACAAGCCCATCTTTATCAATCCCCAACCCGCTGGATGTATTTCCTTGCGGATCAAAGTCTATTATAAGCACTTTTTTACCGAGCTTTGCAACCGAGGCTGATAGGTTTATCGCCGTTGTCGTCTTGCCGACACCGCCTTTTTGGTTAGCTATAGCAATTATTCTGCCCGGCTTTCGGGTGGTTTTTTTAATCATTAGGTGCCTCCAAGTATTTCCATTTAAGCTTTTGCAGCTCTTCACCTTCAAAGCTCCAATCTCGTTGTGAAAAATTCGCAAATCTGTTTGGCTTTGCCGGGTTAGATGCTTTATTTTGCTCGACGCCGTTTTTATGCTCCATTATTACTTTTTTCGCATCTTCAACAGTTTTTACGCCGATTTTATGCCAATTTTCAATTATCGCATTAGCGTATTTAATAGTGGGCTTTGATGCCTCTAAAACTGTTGCATCACATGCTTCTAAAATAACATCCAAAGGCATTTTATATTCATAAATCCATTTATCCATATATTTAATTTGTGCCGGAGCAGGAGATTTACCCCCAAGCCCTAGTGCTGTTAGTATCTGACGATAGTTTGAGTTAAATGACTGTATAAGCTCATTTGCCTGTTCCACAGACATAATCCCTTTTTCGGACCAATCGATAGCAACTTTTTCTATGTATCTCATGCTAGTATGCCCATTTCTTGTTGAATAGTCAAGCAGCATTATTATAACATCAACAGGAAGTCTTAGCCAGTCGTAAAAACTGAAAATCATGCTTAAATCATTTGAAGATAGAAGCTTGCCGAGCGATTTTTCCGCTTCCAAAAACAGCAGTTTTATTTCAGAACTTTCTTTTTGATATATTTCAATTTCCTCGGGTGGATATGTCGGGCGTTTTTCTATTATAGCTGATCTTTGAATTTCCGTGGTTTCTTGTTTGCTAACTGTGGTTTTTATCCTTGGCTCGGGTTTTTTGACTACTTTCAGGGTATTAATAGCACTAAGAGTGCTAAGAGAACCAAGCGCACTGTTTTTATTTTGAACAGGCAAAAAGTCGATAGTATAGTCATTATTGTTTGTTTCAAATATGATAAGCTGCTGACTTTCCCAATATTTTAAGGCGTTAACAACATCCGATTCAAGCAAATTAAGCCGGTCGGCAACTTCTCCAACATCAAGGGTTGCGCTTCCGGATTGAAAATGTCTGTGGAAATATAAATATACGATTATAAAGGCAGGGTTTGCCTTACCAAAGTATTCATCTATAAAATTGTTAGAGATCGAAGTTAAGCTTATGCTATGAGTTTTACTTATGTTTATTAATCCCATTTTAATCGTTGCCTTTCTGTGATGTGTCCCCCATCTTTTGGCTCTACCCTTGCAATACAATGTACAACACGCCTAAAGCAGCTAAAAATTCGCTTCTTCTTTATTTTCGGTTTTGGTGTACGGCTAGTACGACCTGCGACCTCAAATTTCGAATAAACGAATTTTTAGCGGCTTTAGGTCGGAGAGTTTTGAGTCGGAAATTTTTATTCCTGCCACGAAAAGAGGCCGCAGCCTT
>Ga0131853_10008877_pt1 | contig 18340 bp, 14 predicted proteins | sample TergutLab28metaG_FD_92764 | JGI IMG/M metagenome (GOLD analysis project Ga0131853, IMG submission 92764) | Labiotermes labralis P1 segment gut microbial communities from Petit-Saut dam, French Guiana - Lab288 P1 (version 2) (version 2) | ecosystem: Host-associated > Arthropoda: Insects >... | reverse complement strand
CTGCATAACGAGGAGCTAAATGATTTGTACTCCTCACCCAATATTGTGCGGGTGATAAAATCGAGAAGAATGAGATGGGCTGGGCATGTGGCGCATATGGGTGAGGAGAGGGGGGTGTATAGGATCTTGGTGGGGAAGCCGGAGGGAAAGAGACCATTAGGGAGGCCTAGGCGCAGATGGGTGGATAATATTAGGATGGATCTCCAGGAGGCAGGATGTGGGTATATGGACTGGATTGGGCGGGCCCAGGATAGAGATAGGTGGCAGACGCTTGTGAGTGCAGTAATGAACCTTTGGGTTCCGTAAAATGTGGGGAATTTCTTGACTAGCTGCAAACCAGTTAGCTTCTCAAGAAGGACTCTGCACCATGGAGTAAGTAAGTAAGTAAGTGTGTTACGTCTCACTATCCACTGCTTAACCCACCATTGATTTTTCCTCTTATTTCTTTTTTCTAAAATGTGTTGACTTTCTTTCATTAAACAGTCACACATTACAACAACACCTTTCCGCACAAGTTCATTTGCCGCCATTTTGAAATTGACTGCCTCGTTCACTCTTGTGGAACTGTGTAAACAGTATCGTTCAAACACTGAATTCAATTTCATTGATTCAACCGCGTTGATCAACCTGGGGGACCCGTGTAAACGTGCCTTAACATTCATTGCTTTTGTACTTTATGGCATAAGACATTCCTTCTATCATTCAATGCATGTTATGCTTCCAAAAAATGTCTGCATATTAATAGAAATAAACTTCGAAACTTTTTATGCTCTTTCAGGTTATTTTACTTTTTTACTATTGAAATTTCATAACTTTTTGGAACCAAACTGGTGTATTACACTGAAGATGGTTTCTGATGTACAAGACAGTTTTACTAGCCCCACTTAATCACAAATATCAGAACTCTATCAAGAATGAGTAAACTGACCTACGCAACTGTAAACTGCAAATAAAGATCAATAAAAGTGCAACTAAATTATGAGAAGAATTAAAAATAAATCTTACAAGCCTGAGGTAGACAAAGATACAGGAGTACTGGCCAGCCTCAGGTAGGTACGACAGAAACACTGTGACACAGAGCATGAGGATCATGTGGTCCTTGCCAACCTTCCGCAGGGCCTGCAAAGTTGTTATCATTAGCAGCTTCTCATAAAAGAAGGAAAAGATACGTAAGATTTGAAGTTCTCACACAGTGCTGATGAAAACTTAAATCCCCTGAGATGATATGCCATGTTGACTGGTAAACAGCTAGTCCAGTAAATATTTAGTTAACAATTCCCCTGTCAACAAGATTTAACACCTCAGAAGAGCTGAATTTTCAAGAATAAATGTCATGAATCTGTCAGACTTATACTGAAAAACTTAACATGATTGAGAAAACATATATGAGTTTATATAAGTACTACGCCCTGATCAAGAACCTATTATCAACTCGTGATACATTTGCAACAGCAATGTCATTCATTCTTTCTTACAACTCTGTTCTCCATACCTCAGTCTCTCCCCATTGCAACCTGTAATTCAACATCTGGTTGGTAAGCAGCTTGCTTAGCATCTCTCAATTTTGTTTCAGACAGGCATTTCCAGTTCTGTTGTAACTGGGTCACTTGGCCTGGTATTGTAAGGAGACAGCTGATGTACTTGATTTCTTTATACTGAATTTACCTACAATTCCAACCAAGTTTTGGGCTCCATTTGTCCACTCCTACACATACAGTTATAAATGATATAAGGAATACTGGTCTTCTTGTTGAAAGAATTTTCTTTTGTGTGAGCACCCACCATTTTTTTTCACTGATCTTTTCAGTAAATTATCATCACTGTCGCTGCTGCCCCCTGTATTGCATCATCTTATTACATAAGCTATGTCCATGACTGCTTTTCACAGCCATCATGGATGATACCTTATATAGGGTTACAATTAAAATAAAGGGGAGTGGCAATATAATCTCCTACATGTATATTTTGATACATGTAGTCCACACTTCACTAAGAAAACAGACACAAAGAATACTGTTAGGATTCAAAATATGAATTAGCAGTGTACAAGTCTTAACACAAAGTCATCTGTAACACATGCGATTCTGAGGAACTGTACCCAGCAATCTTCCATTGAGTCTCGTGACATCATGCCCCACCTGTATGACCACGGTTACATGAGGAAGTGACGCAACCACTTACCGTCACTGTCAGTGACAGCGATAAGTGTAACTTAAGTCATTCTACTTACTGCAAATGGGTCAGCTTGTTCCCACGAAATGGGCGCACCCCAGGAAGATGGGCGAACCTTCTCAGGTAAGCTCTCAGGTACGGCCACAAGGATGAAGAACACATCCAAGATGGCTATGGCTGTGGCAAGTGCAACAACCAGACTTTCACTATATGCATCCATCATGTAAGCGCCCAGTGCTGGACTTATCACCATGCTGGCTGCAAATGTTGCTGATACCTGCAATTGCAAAGCATACAATTCTACAATTCAAACAAAAATTCCATCTGTTAAGACGGGTAACCCAGCAATGTAAAGGGTAAAGCAATCCCTGTATAGGCCTCAACAGGCCCTGAGGACTCCAGAAGGCTGAGGCTCCCAGATTGCAAGATAATTGGCACAAGAAGGTGGTAAGTTTGTCAGCCCCAAGAACCAGCCACATTTAACCCCAGGAAACATTCCTGGTACTCATTTTGTTAGAAGCTCACTCGACCCCAGGATCATAATGCTACCGGAGGGATTATGTCAATGAAAAATTCCACTGACAACATCAGGTATTGAGCCCACAAACTTCTGGCTTGTAGCACAGTGCCTCAACCTACTCTTTGCTACCACATGACCCAACCTGGCAAGGTAGTCACACTATACTAACCGCACTTATCAGTAGCATCAGAAGTACGAGTTACAGAGATGATTATAGTAGTGACAGTCACACATACAATAAGACTGCAGTACAAAGACTTTACCAAGCATTCTTTACTTTCAAATGTTATACAGTTTCAAGGCGTATGTGTATATGTAACTGCATCTATGCCCATAAGAAAAGTGTGGCCTTTCCTGTGGCAGTTTGCATGAAACTTACAAATGCTCAATGGCATTACATACAGATTTCTGATACAAAATTTTGATCAAATAAGACAATAAATGTGGAAAAGTATGGAAATTCATTTACACCCCTAAGTAAAGTATGGGTTTCTCTGCACTGAATTTCACAAAATTCAATAAAACTTATTGTAGACATCTCCTGTACTGAATTTTATACAAATCGGATGAAAAATGTACAAAATAAGGGCAAAATTTTCATATACATGACCTTAAGTGAAAAATGGCTTACACTGCATGGATTTTTATTAAATTTATAACTGCCTAACAATATTACGTACAGATCTCCTGTAATAAATTTCACCCAAATAGGCCAAGAAATGAAGAGTATGGGTACAAATTAATGTATGTTCCGAAGGCAAGTAAACTTGTCACTAACCAAATTGTAATGAAATTCACACTGCTCTACACCCTTCTGTAAAGAACCCCTACAACAAATTTAATGTAAATCTAAGCAAAGGGTTGGATGCCGATACTTGATCACAGACTGAAGAGCAGACTGAGAGATGTGTCTTCACTCACTTTGTAAAGAATTCCTAATAAATGTTAATACAGTAGGGTATGTTAGAACAAATTTAATTGGTTATAGAACCTCGTTCGTTATAGCATCTGTTTGTTATAGCATACAATGAAGTATATGTATTTAGGGGTAAACCATTCCAGGCCCACAGCCTAGAGCAAAGTTGCCATCCAATACAACAACCAAAACAGAAAAAATATAATACAAAATGAAAAATATAAGTGTAAAAATAATATAAAATTAACTTATTTAACTTTTATACAGTGTACAAATAAGAAGATAACTGACCTAAACTGATAACTGAACCTTACAAACAATAACAATGATGATGACTGACACTAATCAAAGCAGGAAGGCCCGACACTTCATGCGCACATGCGTGCTATGTTGGCCAACAGTATTCTTCCATGTTCGTTGTAGCATCTGTATTCATTGTAGGATCCTGATTTTGTTGATAAAAACTGTTCATTGTAGCACACCCCACCATATTTCTATCACAATTCCAAAATCCACTTACCAATCCATACGCCAGGGAGCGCTCCTGTTCTTCTGTTACATCAGCTACATATGCAAACACAACAGAGAAGGTGACAGCAAACACACCAGAGATGCTGATCATAGCAAAGAACCACCTGCAACAGGCACAAAATCAGCATGCATTGAAGTGCCTGTTCTGAATGGTTAACAATGCATCCAGAACAAATGGATGGCAAAAAAGTCACAACTATATGAACAGAGTACGAGTAATTTACAATTCATAGTACCACTCACCATGTGTTGATAGTCATAAGAGGGATGGGTGCACAAGTGAAAAATACAGTGATCAGGAGAAAGAACTTGCGTCCCCACACATCCGACAGCGCACCTATTAATGGTGCACTCAGGAAAGACAAAAGACCCTGAAAAAATGCAAACATCAAGTAAGACACATGCATGCACGCAAACACACACATTCCCCAAACCTGCGGACTGACACTGCACATTCACAACTATCTCTTACCTTAATACCCATGATGAGCCCATTCATAAGGAATGTGTGATCAGGGAATGTTTCATTAAGGACCTGGAACAAAGAAAAACAAAATCACTCTAAAGACAGAACTGATTGACATCCCACACATGAATGACAATACCCAACTCCAATTCCTATCCCATTGCCTCAAAAAGGCCTACCAATTATTTAAGTGTAATATTTTTGTTGTCCTGGATACAATGCCTGGTGTTCTTCTCACAGAGGTGCTGCTGAAAAGTCAAGTATGCTGGGTTGTGACAGTGTCATTGGGTGAGCAGTTTCTAATACTGCAAACAATCACAGTGCCTTCATCCTCAAGGTTAACAGTCCTAGAAGAATTCTGTAATGTGATGCTACATCACTGTACAGGTAGTTTATAGCACTTCAAAGGATCACAGGATTTATATACTGACTGCTTGAACATGCAGATGAAGGAATTACAACCCTGCAAAATGTTGGGAACTACACATCCAACAAAACAGCATTACATGCCAGAAGACTTGATCCTTCTGGTCCTGATACATTTGTATTATGCGGCAGAACTGGCCTAATGTCTTCTCAGGATATGCACATAAATAATTGTGTTATTAAAATACATGTACATATTATATGGAGTCACAAGTTATTGCACATGATGTGAAGCCTGGGTTCGTGATTTTTTGTATACACCGTAATCCAGATGGTAAATGTGGATATTTCTTGATCTCTGCTCTGTGTTTATTTTATTTGTATCGATGGCTGTCTTATTTACCTTGGTGTGAACCATGGTTCTTATGTACCAAAGTAGTAACCATTAGTTTGTTCGGTGATTGGAAGGTTCGACATATGTGTGTGTGTGTGTGTGTGCGTGTGAGTGTGAGTCTTGCATTGCAAATTGTAAAACAGCATAATCCAACTTAATAGAAAAGCTTTTAAATGAATAATATATGTTAATTTTAATATCATTTCAGGTCCCAACAATTTTCTTATTATTGTGAAAAACTTCAATACATCACAGGCTTAAAAACCGTTCACCTTACACCATTTCTAATGTACATTTTAATGCATCTGTAAGTCTTATGGGATCCCATATTATACAAATGTTATTTGCACTGCATGTACCTTATTCTAAGGTTTGTAAAGACGGCCTGTTGATGGTCGAGTGATCAAAACATGTCGTCATCAAGATAAAATAAAATAATATATTGTTGCGTTCAAATGAAACCAGAAACTATTTTGTTATCTTTAATGTAGCAAATACTCTGATGCCAAGAACATTTATTCCGACTTCAATGTATACATAGCACACGGGTAGCAGATGGTACACACCAGACCTCCAACATGTAGTCACCACTGGCATTTAAGCACTTGTACAACGGTAGCACCAAGGCTTGGGTGCAAAGATTTGGAATGTGGGAACAGCTGTTTACAGCCTCCCAGATGTACAGTTGTAACCAGTCACATGTATAGGTGGCAGAATGGGGCCAAGTGGTTTCCTGCCCTTTGGATACCTTATGAAGCACCTGCCTGGCAAGCAATCTGCAACAGATGCTGACATGCTGACTGTCACCTTCTGGTCACAGACACTTCACACCAGTTTCACCTATGCCAGCATACATTCCTTGGTGCCATGACTGAACAAACGTTAGAACATTCCTGGTTACAATGTAGAGGTATGATGTGTACCACCTGCCACCCATATGCAAAGTATACATCAAAGTACAAAAAAATTTCTCCACATCAGTCTTTGTACCTTATTTTTTTAAACTCCTCTGAGCATTTACTGTGTTCCGCCACGTAAAAGCATGATATCCTCCGTGACTGCCGCATTGTTACCATGGGAATCTGAGTCATCTCTTTTATTACTCATGCAGGGTGGGTGGTCTGCACACACTTGTGCAATGTAGTCGGTTGAATAAAGTGTTCACCCTGCCATACTTGTGCAGAATATCTGTCATGCAAAAGACTGCTGCCAAAAGTGTATTTGCAAAAAATCTCTCACATCAACAGTACCTTGCCAAGGAAGAATACAGAGAAAAACAGAAACATTATGAGGTACAGGTTCAAGGCTACACAAAGAATATGAAAATATCATTGTTGTCACTGAACAGAAACTTAGTAACTCCAGCAAAGCAACAACAAATCTTTGCACCTGCCAGCCCTTCAAAGTAAGGCAACAAAACTAAAAAATAGGGTCACACAAGGCCATTGCAGTACAAGAACCCTTCATTACAGATTTACATCAAAGTGGCAGTACTGTATGTAGTTTCAAAAAAATGGTAGCCAATGAATTTCTTGACCCGGAATGCAAATTCTTTTCTATGACGAAGCATGTTTTATATTAAACAGAAATTTATATAGCCAAACTAAAATAATGGTGTTCCAAAAATACCCAGAAATTTTCCAAGTCCCTTCACATGAACCTCAAATCCCACACAACTACAGGGTAACTCCATATCCAACCAACATGCAGCAATACAATGTTCATCCCACCTCTTTTGAATTTGATGAGCTCTTAGATATCACATCAAATCAAACTAACAACTCCATGAAAAAAAAAGTCTTCCTTGACAAGCTAACAGTTCCTCAGCTAGTCAAGAAATTCCCTGCACTTTATGCTACCATGTCCATTAACAGCCTGCCACTTATCCCTGTCCTCAGCCAGATCAAACTAGTCCATGCATCCCCTCCCCCAATCCTTCTATTATTAGATGCCAAAGACACAAGAAAAATAAAATATTTAAGCCCTCTGTGTGTCAAAACTTACAACAGGAATTCAAGGTTTTTAAGGATACAAGCAGTAGGACAGGGCTACTAAGGAAGACACTTCACATACTCCATATTACGAGAAAAACAATGCAAAAGCTACTATGAGCACTGACTGACAACAAAGAATGTGCACCCTCAGTATGCTTTGGAGTGACTTTTGTTACTAGTATGGCAGCACTGATGTTAATCACTTACTCAGCATGCAATTTCAAAACAGGATGCAGGTAAAATATACTAAACAGTCAACATGCATTCCTCAGCTTTGGTATACTCACAGAAATAACAGGCATGGTGAGGAGGCCCCATGCAAAAAACTCCAGAAAGATGACCACCAGAGCATGGTGCACACTCGGTTCCCCTATTCCTGACGTCTGTAACAACACCATGTTACTACAATATTTGTTTGGCTTTTGTTGCACAAATGGTTACAAACTTGCTTTCAACAATACACAATTTGAAGCTCCCATAATGGTGTGGCTGACAATGTCTTCTGGCATGCTGCAACATGTTACTTGGGTGTATAGTTCTCAAAGCTTCAAATGATCTAGTGCCTCCATTGTCAGGGTTAAGAATCCCAACAACACCCAACAACACAGCATCACATCCCACAAGACTTGAATGGTCCTGCTTTCTACAGTTAATGTTGCAAGACTTAACCAAATAAAGACAAGCCACCGGTGTCAACTGTGACTAGTTCAGAAACCAATCACAGTGGCAGTTCATAACCTTCTACATCAACAGATCAACAAACACAGTTTTTTAATTTATGTAAAGATGCCCAATAAATGAACCAATAAATTTTTTAGATCTTAATGAATATACTTTCCTTTGAAAATACTACCTACAATTCCAGTGTGATACATTTAAATGTTACACAATCGTATTTAAAACTTGTGGTATCATTCTCACATATCTGCACATGTTTATTCTTCACTGACTGAAAACAAAGCCTGTACTTCTTTATCAACGGAAATGTTGAAACATATCAGTAGATACTGGAACCATCTTATTGTAAATATAAATTGTAACTTTCTGACCTGTTCCCTGTTTGCTACAACAGACCTAATACACAGAACATAATGATATAAAATTTACTCCACACCCTTGCCAATATCTGCAAAATCAATGGCTGCTGAAGCAAAATGTGGCACAATTTCAAGGAACTGTATTCTAGTCACACTACGTAACTCTGAATGACACCAGCGTATTGTCATCACCAACAGCCTTCCTAAACCTTATAATCATTCACCAGACATACATGTTTCAATGCTTAATTTGCAGCAATGTCTATGCTACTGTAATTAACATGAGCTTGGCGATAGACTTACAATGCCATTTTTACCCTTTTTTGTCACAGTTATTACCTTCATTTCTACAGCCTCACATGACATTCAATTTTGAAAAGAACTACTGTACGGCTACTCAGCACTTCCTGTGTTTAGCTCATAACAGTTACTAACTTATCTGAAAACAGCTTCAACTTGTGCACTTGCTCCATTCATGTTGTTGCTGCTTGTAATTATATACAAAGCCCCTACTATAATTCAAATTTCATTTCTTTCAGAGACGTAGTTTGAATCCTGGTGTCAAACCATACAATGAAATTTCCCATTACTTCCAAGTTGTAACTTTTAAACAGTTCCAGATCTAAACAGTTTCCCCCCTACCATAAAAAGTTCACCTTAATATGACACAAAAAAAGTATTTAAAAAAACACATTAATAGGCAATTTTTTTGTGGTGCTGCGGCCTAACATGGGCCATGGCCACCTCATTCTCGAGGTTTATAGATCACACACAACAATGCACCACAGTCTGTAGGACTCGTCTGGACGAGTGATCAGCTTGTCATGGAGACCTCCATCTGACGACACACAACACTCACAACCGACATACATCCGTGCCCTTTTGACAGGATTTGAACCCACAATCTCAGCAGGTGGGCGGCTGCAGACCCACACCTTAGACAGCGCGGCCACTGGTACTGGCACATTAATGGGCAATTACCATATTTAAATAACATCCTTAGCTATCAACCTACACATAAACAATATTTACTTCAGTAAAGTTGTATAGAAAATGCACAAAGATTACACACCACCCTTATTATAAACAATGACTGTAAAAAAACATGTTTACAGCATATTAACAAGTAAAGACTTCAATGTTCAAGTTGGTGGGTCATCAAGATCATGACTGCCAACCAACAAACACTTCAGCATCCACATCCATGTCTGAAGATCAAGAAATCAGTTCTCAAAAGAAAGAACCTTGCCTAAGCAGCAATTAGCTCACACAGTGACATATCAGTATTAATTTGTGCATCATTTCTAAGCAAAAACTCATCAACCAACCGTTCATATGCCAAATGATTACTGTGCACACTTCTCAAATGAGTGCTCTGTTACGAGGCAGTCAATCTTCTTGAATGTTGAAGAGCATCACTGCATATTTTGTTATCAAAGTTTTTGGACACTGTGTTGGTAACAAACTACCCAGTGACAATGTGCAACACCTTAAGCTGGGTCCACACTTGTAACCTTACCGCGTAACGTAACACCGTATTGTGACAGTGTGGAGGGAACTCGTGACCGCGTAACGTATCAGAAGTTGGCTACGCGGTCACGCAGCCGCGTAACCAACTTCCGATACGTTACGCGGTCACGAGTCCACTCCACACTGTCACAATACGGTGTTAAGTTACGCGGTAACATTACAAGTGTGGACCCAGCTTTAGGAGATCAAAGACCTCAACTACAGCACGGCAAAAGTCTGGAACCTTGCATGTTTTCATTCCAGCTGAACAAATAAGTAGTGTGTCAGAAACAACCACCAAGACAAATTACCATCCATGACTACCGTCTAAAAATACACTTTCGGCTGTCATTTCCATTTATTTTTATGTTTATATTGCACATCAACTGCTGAATACACAACAATGAATAATATGTGGCAGCCTAATTACAGCATAATGGGAGTCTTATGCACACACAGAATATTGTGAAGTCACTATCATTGAAAATCCCTTCACAAAATAATAAAATTAATGGGCTAATCTCATTCAAGTTAGCCCATTTTCGCCCAGGATTCACAAACTGGACATTTCACTTCCGTGTTTACAATGCTTACTTTCCTACTCCACGGAGCAGAGTCCTCCTTGAGAAGCTAACCAATTCTCAGCTACTCAAGAAATTTCCTGCATTTTATAGAACCTGAAGGTTCATTAATGCACTTACAAGTGCCCATCACCTGTCTTTATTCTAAGCCAGATCAATCCAGTCCATGCCCCCCCCCCCCATTACACTTCATTAAGATCCATCTTAAAATCATCCTCCCATCTATGCATGGATCTTCCAAGTGGTTTCTTACCCTCAGGTTTCCCCACCAAAACCCTGCATACACATCTCTTCTCCCCAACACATGCTACATGCCCCACCCATCATATTCCTCTTGATTAAATCACTCAAATATTTGTTGAGGATTGCAGATCATCAAGCTCCTCATTATGTAGTTTACTCCACTCCCCTGTTACCTCACCCCTGTTAGGCCTCTGCACCCAATCCTTAAACACCCTCAGCCTACATTCCCCAATCATTGTAAGTGACCTTGTTTCACACCCATACAAAACACACAAAATTATACTTCTGTATATTTTAATCTTTATATTTTTGGATAGCAAACTGGAAGCCAAATTCTGCACCAAATGATAGCAAGCATTCCCTGACTTCTATATGCTCTTAATTTCTTCCTGTATATAATTTTGATTTGTTAAGGTTGTTCCCAAATATTTGAACTCTTCCACCCTTTCAAAAGAACTATTATCAATTGTGACTATGTACTTAGTTTTATCAGCATTTACTTATAGTCTGGTCTCCTTACTGGCAACTACTAAAGCTTCTGTGTTTTTCTTTATAGTATGTATGCTTCCTCCCAATATATTAACTTCATCAGCATAAACCAGAAGCTGAGGTGTACCATTTTATTTCAGTCCATCATGGTTAAACTGAACCCTCCTAATGGTGTACTCTACAGCAAAGTTTAAAAGCAATGGTGATAAAGCATCACCTTGTTTCAAACCATTCCTATCAGGCAACATATCAAACACTGGCCTATTTGGACTCTGCTACAGGTTTCATTCACATACATGTTTATTAGCCTTACCAGTTTCATGGGGATATCAAATACAATGAGAATCATACAAGACCTCCCTCCTAACAGAATCATATGCTTTCTTGAAGTCTATAAATAGCTGATGCACTGCCTCATTGTATTCCCAACTTTTCTAAAGTATATGACAAACGCAGAGTACATGATCGGTAGTTGACCTGTTGCATCAAAATACACAATGATGATCCCCAGTAATTTCCCCTGCATATGGAGTTAGCCTTGACAGCAGGATGTTGGATAAAAATTTGTACATAGTTGGCAAAAGTGATATGGCCCTATAATTACTACAATCTGTTTTATCGCCATACTTACAGATAGGTACAATGATCGACTCCTTCCACTCCTCAGGCAATTCCTTCTTATTCCAAACAGAAATAATAAGTTTATGGATCTCATAGTGAATTGTTCTACCCCTGACTTAATCAATTATGCTGGGATTTGATAAATACTTGGTGATTTGTGACTTTTTAGCTTTTCAATAGCCAACTCTACCTCAAAGGCACTTGACTCTGGCACTAGTGATTCTGCTGTGTGTATTTCTATCTACCTAACATCATGAACCCCATGTACGTTCAATAGTTGAGAGAAATGGTACCCCCACATAGCCAAAACAATGTGGGAGTCTACAATCAAACCACCCTTTACTATATTAGTTCTAGGCTGGTAACCCTTCTTAAAGTCAATGATGCCCCTCTACAAGTTTCTGACATTTTTATCTTACTGTTAGTTTCAAGTTCATCAATTTTAGATTTCAGATATTCTTTCTTGTTTCCTTGAAATGTCTACTAGCTTCACGTCTTACATTGTTTAGATTATCCATGGCTTTGGTTTGAATCTTGTAACCCTGCATTTTAGCATGCCTGTCATCTAAAACTTGCGAACATTTTTCATCAAACCATGGTTTATGCTGCTATAATTCATACAGACATACACTCTCTTTAACTGAAGTTTTGATATTCTCTTTAACATTCTCTCAAGCCCAATTTATTTCACAATCATTTAAGTTCACCAAAGCTACAAACCTGTTATCTTAATCTGACGTCATCTCCTAACCTCCAGCTCACTTAGCTTGCTGAGATTAAATCTCTCAACCTCATTCTTCTGTGCTACTTGTTTACTTACTGCCCATCTTTCCTTAACTTTCCCCCCGAAATATCACACAGGAAGGGTACTTCAATGCCATCTCCTATCTACCAATATGTGATAAAAGTGATTGTCTGTTTTCCTATCAGAAGAGGTCCAGGTGTATCTATGAATGTTTCTGTAGAGGAACATCATGCTATTAACGACTAGATTTTTTAATATGGTAAAGTTTACTCTCTTCTAACACCATTATCATTACTATCTTGATGCAGACTCTCATTCCCAACTGTCTGTTTGAAAATATCCTCTATCCCCAGTTCTGCACTAACATTTCCTAACAGAACTTTCATATGGTACTTTGGAAAATGATAAAAAAAAAACCTGCTCTAATTCCTCACAGCAACTGTCTTTTGACTCATCACTTTTCTCCTCACTTGGTGCATGCACATTCACAACAATAATATTACACCTGTGAGCTCTCAGAATTATATATGACATCCTATTACTAACAAACTCTACTCTCTTAGCTGCTGATATTATTCTGTGGTGTACAAAAAACTCACTTCCCAATGGATGAATTCTGTTTCATTTTCCACAAAAAAGAAAAATATAATCCCCTGTTCTTACACTGCCTCATTTGTCCCACCTATCCTCCTGAACACCCACTAAATCTAATGTATACCTCGCTAATTCCCTGGCTACTGACGTAAGTGAACCTGACCTGTACAGGCTCCTTACATCCCATGTACCAAATCTCATGTCCCTTTTGCATTGCTTAGGGTATACCAAAGGACCAGTTCAGGCCTGAGGCACATGTATCTGTTTCAAAACAAGGCCCATTTTTATGGTGAGAAGTTGTTACCACCTCGCCCAACCCCCAAGCTGGAGGACTACCCCTGTCAGCTGACAGTGACTGCTTATTCAATACCTTTGCAGCTACCCTCCTTACTGGAATCCATTTCTCCATCCGCATCCTGAGAATACACCCTGTCGTGGTGATATGGACCCACTTATCATGCGTTAACAACGCTTACTGATGCTTTTTTATAAATAAAAAGTCCAATTGGAATGAAATGTAAGGATAATTTTGTTCTGCAAGATAGCACAGTTGTACGAAGACTGGTTATCTTTACTCTGAAACGTAAAACATTCCAAGCAAATAGAAGGGTGACACCAAACAGACAGAGTTTCCTGCTGCTTATCTGCAAATACACCCAGTAACACCTGTCATGCATATGTTCTTCACGTGTCCAAGGTCACACAGTTTTTTTATCTTCTTGGCACATGAAATGTGCAAATAAAAATTTTGATGCACTACACTCAAATGTAATACTGTTCAGATCTACATTCCCTTTACATGAAGCAAAAAACTGAAAATCATGTGCCCCTTCTTTTTTTAAATTCCTGGAACCTTCAATTCAACCTGTATTAAATTTTGTATGGGGGATTCCTACCATAATTTGGTCATAAAATTAGAATGCCAATAGTAACTGTGTAATCACAATCAATATCTTACATACAATTTTAATATTATTGATAAACAAACTTAAAAAATCTAGTAAAAAAAGTATTCTGCATCATATAAATACGTTTCATAATATCAGACACTTTTACATGGGCACTGTCCTGTTCACAAGAATGTGTCCAAACAGCCTCAAGATAACTGAAGTACTACAAGGATGGAGAAGCAATACACATTTGTTTCACATTCAGGAGATCCAGCAACAACGTATTCATGAAAACCATGTTCCAGGTTAATGCAACAGAACAGTATTACTACTTTAGCAACCTGCAGCTTAATTTATGCTAGTCTGCAAACTCTACTGTATCACATTACAATTCAAATTACTATTATGTAACCAGCATCTTTCTGAGTTCTAATACTTTAGTGACTATAGGTTATGTGTTAAACATTATTACATTTCTGCACATAGTCTCAGCAAGTGATCAAATGCATTCTCTGGCATGTACAGGAAGGAAATTTCTGCCTATTTATAATATCTTGATAAGGTCTTGTGCATAAGTTTCAACACTCATATTTTCAGGCTTCCACCACAGTTTAAATGTATCTTTGCTCTTCTGGGATGTAATGCAGCAAAGTTTGATAGTTCATCACCAACATTTCAGGACAACCTATCAGTCCCAAAACAATGTTTACTTAACTACCAATCTTATTCTCCTTGAACACTGAAGATGGGACTGAAAGGTTGTCTCAAAACATCGGTGACCAACTGCCAATCCACGCTGCACAACACATCACATAAGCAGATCTCAACTCTGGCAGTCCTTACACGTGGTCAACATAGACATTACTTCACTGTAAATAAGCAAACCATGCAAGATTTCAATTCGTCATGACAGTGAAAATGAGTAGCATCATCTTCTGAGACATGGCAATATAGATTCTGGCAGAAATTTACTGGGTCTGGGGAAATATAATGCCTCCATCTTCAGGGAAGCAGTGCAGTCCTGTGTAACATTTGTAAATTTATAGTACATTACACAGCATCACATCCTAGAAAACACTAATCTTCAGACTGGACAGGTTAGCAGTAATTACTTCTGGGTATGGTACATGTGAGGGGGGACTGTGGTAGCACAGTGGTTAAGGTGCTGTGCTACAAATTGGAAGGTCACTGGTTCAATCCCAGCTAGTGTCAATGGATTTTTCATTGACACAAAAACCTTCCGATTGCACTATGGCCCTGGGGTCGACTCAGCCTGTAACAGAAATGAGTACCAAGTGCATTTCCTTGGGGTAAAGATGGCCGGTGTGTAAGGCTGACAACCTACCACCATCCTGTGTCACAAAATCTGGGAACCTTGGCTTCCTGGAACCCTTTGGGCCTGTTCAGGCCTGTAATGGGACTGCTTACCTTTACGGTACATGTGATACTTGGATATGTCCAGAGAAGTGTGATACCTCCATCACATCCAAGATTCACAAATTTTCAGTCACCATCACTTTCCCGGTCTGTTAAGCAGAACATCATAAAAGACTCTAGATTTTGTGCTTAAGGATAGGAACAGAATAGCATGTTTATATGAAATGTCCTCAGAAAAGGTTCCAGTACTTCATTCTCTGAGTATAATACAGATTATTGCTCATCTGTATAAGGTTAAGCATAGCCAAAATCCATACAAATGGCAATGACTGGTAAGCTTAGTATACTGTAAGATTACACTTTAATTATATTTACAATGCACTGACTTGCTTGAACATGAAACTGATCATTTAACAACATAAGACAGTACTGGAAAACACACATTATGATTAAGGGCAATGAATAGGTATGAAGAGATGAGCCAATAAATGTGTCCACTTATGGTCACAACACAACATTCAACTGAAGAAATTTTGGAAAATAAGACAAATATTTAGTTATAATGGCCAATTTCCATGTCAAAATTTTAATAATGAACCCACAAGAAATGTGCTAAGACATGCTAAGGGGTTAATTTTGCTTGGAAATATGAAGGAATTTTTCAAAGGTGGAGGACATAAAGGGTGGCAGAGAAACTGCTGACCATTAGGAGATAGACCTTTCATAATGACCTTCACTTCTATACAGTGTACACTTATACAGGGTGATCAAGAAGTCTCTGTGCACCTGCTTTCTGTATTGTAATCATCAGGTGCACAGAGACTTTTTGATCACCCTGTATAAACTGGCTTACAGGGTATCACCACCACCATCATCATATGTAAAAGTGCTGCCATGTCATTTGTATAAATGCATTTACACCACACAGCCACACAAGAGACGGCCACTAGAAAACACTGGCCAATGACTGGCGATTTGTTATGTACACCACAACAACGACACATCATCAGCTATCAACATTCAAAATGAGTAATTATCATTCCTTTGCTTGAAACTGATAGTACTTCCCCAAGATTCAATATTGTAGTCTAAATTTCTCATATTCCTTTAACCATAAATACAAATTATGAAAGTACCACAAGAGTAAAAAATCTGTTAAGTGCAAAATGTATTTTCTCAACACATAATAAATGTAGGCACAACACAGAATACAGTTCAAAGAAGTACACACAATCATCCAACATTGACGCCATTATGAAAACCACCAAGTTTGATCATACACACACTATTAGCTACGTTTCTTAACATGGTGTTCATAAAGACATCTATAAACCCCACAAAAATAGCAAGAAAAGTTAACTCACCGTCATTACTCCATCTTTCATTATAGTCTTCCTACTTCGTATGATCATTCCAACAACCTTTTTGGAAACTTTAGTGGGCATATTTTTCCCTGTAATATCCTACAGAACGAGCTGTCTTTGCAAATACTTAAAATCTGTAACAGCCTCGAACAATTATCATAATATGATGGGAATATCGCTTCGCCATGTTGGTCTTTAGGTATCGACCACGGCCACGTACAAACTGACTACTACAACACTTTCATTTATATAATTCAAAATTACATTCCTACTTAAGTATATTATCAGCACATCTAACTTCCACGCCACTAGAAAGTCATCTCATCCACCTGACACAGCACCGTTTCAACATACACAGGCTACATACTCCGATGCTCCTCTTTCAGCTTAAGACACTATTTGCACCAATAATAAACAGAAATTAATATAGTAACTGCTCAAGTTTCCATGTAGCTCCCTAATGCGGTGTGCTTGATTTGTATACAGGAAGTCCAATCGAAATTATATCAACGTATTCAGATAGCGACGAAAACACTGCTGACACAAAGCGAACGTCGTAACCGACCCTGTCATTGAATTACTTACACAGATTACTGCTCACAGGTTACTGACTGCCACAGAGTACCAACATAGCAATGGATTGTCCGTGGGTTGTATTATTTTGTGCGGCGTGTATATATATATATATATATTACTGTCGCGATTGTGACGATATGTGAACACAACTGACAATTCGAAGGAGTGTATTTGAACGAGATACAGTACGAGTTAAATGACGAAACACGTAGTTCATATTTCAAATAGGATTACACTGGTAACGAAAACATTTAACCATCCTTTTCGCAAATCGTTGCTCAAAAAAGCGGTGCCTTTGAACTTGCGTGTGGGGGACGTGTTGACATGTACGGCACGATTTTCGGCTCACTCCATTTTAACCTCTAACATAATGGAAAATATAAATGCCATATTTCCAAGAGGGAAAGAGATTTTCTCTACTCCAAAATGTATATACCAGCTCTGGTGCACACCCTGCCACCTGTTCGGTGGGTACAAGGTGCCCTTACCCTGGATAGTGAAGATTAAATAATAACTAGAAATAGGAAAGTGAAGAAAATTGTAAAAGCCTTTCCATACACTTATTTTATGGAAACGGATAATGATAGAATATTATTTACTAATCATGGATTACATAAGAATAAATTGGGAAAATGGCTGGTACACTGTCAAATAGTTAATTTTCTATATTCCATTTTTGAGCCGCGAGATTATCCACCTATAAGTCTAGGCTGGTATGAAACACAAAACTATAATGATCTAACTCAAGAGGAAGATCAAACATCAGTTACCAGAAATTCAAGCCGTACTAAGAGAAGACCTGTGACAAGATCCGATGATTTTTTATGGCAATTTTAAAAACCACAGTACATACAAACACAGATACTAATATACCTAGTACTGGTAAGTTAGCTAATAAGCATAATTATTCAACCAGGAACAAACCAAACATTGATAATTACAGTAGTAATTTTAT
>Ga0131853_10008875_pt1 | contig 18342 bp, 13 predicted proteins | sample TergutLab28metaG_FD_92764 | JGI IMG/M metagenome (GOLD analysis project Ga0131853, IMG submission 92764) | Labiotermes labralis P1 segment gut microbial communities from Petit-Saut dam, French Guiana - Lab288 P1 (version 2) (version 2) | ecosystem: Host-associated > Arthropoda: Insects >... | reverse complement strand
TCACGTGACGTATCAGCTGTGCAGGTTGCAGTATTTGGAACCGCAAGAAGCCCCCACTTTTCTCTGGCCATTATCTCCGTAACCGTTCAACTTTGGATATAGGTGTTTTGGGTTATATTGGTAATGTAAGTCTGGCACATTCCTCCTGCGACACCCTGTATAAAGTCCTAATGCTAAGGGGTAGTCACAAAAAAAAGTGATAATAAAATAACAAATTCAATTTTCCATCATTCTTGTTCTAGCCTCCCAGCATCGCTCACATTCCGTCTTATTAGTTAATGCGGTACATTGTCCTAGATGGTTTCTATCCATGGGTTCGTGGAGGCTGCACAGCGTAAAGTATATCCACCTCCTAGCGGTGCACCCTGGGCAACGTTCTATGCAGCTAAGTGATCTACAACTCTGGCATAGTGACATCAAATGAATGTAAATTTATAGTTATTTACACAAATCACTGTATGACAGTATACTGCTGCTGTTGAGTCCTGTGATAATTTGAACTTAAAGCTTCATAAAAACACCCTTTCTGCATCATTTTAAGGAATACAATGTAGTGACAACTTTAATTTTATGTTACTGTACCATGCATATTCTTACATTCAGTACATCAACCAACACTTCATATGGTTCAATAAAATATAAATCATACAATTCCTGACAAATATGAACTCCTACATGTTTTGGGACCGGGGTGTCATCCTCAGGGAGTCTTCCAGAACAAAGTAATGTAAGTCCAACATCAGAGTCTAGGTAATAATCACCCTCACTGGAATAATAAAATTTGAGAATATGTGAAGTTGACAAGCATAAAATCATGATGTTCCGATATTAAAGCAATGTCAGCTCTATGTATTAAGGAATTTTAATATTCTGACAATTGCAGTGAGGGTAGTCAGTACCTAGATTAGTGTGCTGGACTTGTATTCCTTTGTTCCAGAGAAATCCCTGGGAATGGCACCATGGTACCAGACCATGTACGAGTTTGACACTTGTCAGGAATTGTATTTTAGGATTTACATTTGACTGTATTTTTATTAAGTGCATTTGTTGGTTTATGTACTGAATGACAATTTTAATCACTCAATTATTACACCAAGCACTGCACGTATATAAAATTTATAAAATTTACACATTAAAACATTAAAAACGCTCCGACATGTTTCAGTCCTAGGACCATCATCAAGAAGCCATATCGTCCTTACTAAAGTTACACTATAAAAAGTCACGTTAATTTCACTGTACCAGTTGGGTATTGTGGCAGCATGCCATGTTGTGTAATGTTATGCTGCAAAGACTGCCCTGCCGTGCGTTGCAACGAAGCACAGATAGCACATCCGTAGCAGGGCAGTCTTCGCAACATAACATTACACAACACAGCGTGCTGCCACAATACCCAACCGGTACAGCGAAATTAATCTGTGACTATTTATAGTGTGACTTTAGCAAGGACCATATGACTCCCTGATGATGGTCCTAGGACCGAAACATGTCGGAGCGTTTTTAATGTTTTAATGTGTAAATTTTATAAATTTTATATATGTACAGTGGTTGGTATAATAATTGAGTGACTCGACAACACACACGGTGTAACAACGAAAACAGACAATTTTAATGTCCACATATATTCATACACACATATATATACTAACCCAAAATGTACATCGCAGTTGTCATTAGTTGCGAGCTCTTTATTAAAACTTGGGTACACCAAATGTGAAGTTTTGTCCTTCACTGTGAACTTGCATTTTCTGACACAGTCAGGATCCAGGATAGCATATTCCATGTCCGAAGGCAACAGGCTGACCTGGACATGGGCTGTACTGCTTGCAGTTGCTTGGAGAGTAAGAAATGATTCTGAATTGATGAGCAGACCATGTGTTTGCACTTGTTCAGCCACATAACACCTAAATAACGTTTCTAACTCTTTGGCACTCATTTCCTAGAAGAGACATCACAAATACATCAAGTTTCTCCAAACCGTTTGAACACATCTGCTGCACTCCATGGTGTCAAATCCCACAAAACTACAATACTGACACTCACCATCACAAGTACCTCAAAACTCATAGCACTTTAATCAACACAACTGTGTATGGAAGAAATTTTGTTATCTATCACCAGTAAGGATGTCAAGCCGGTACAACATATCCATACGATAAGAAAGAAACAAAAGCTGCAAATATCAGATTTGTAAGAAGTACATAAGAGAAACTTAGAGAGGATAGAAGAAAAAAAAAATTCAACGACAATGGTCTTGTTAGATGAATTTACAAGCAACACAAGAACACAGTATTGACATGTTTTGAGACTGTATGCAGATGTGATATCAAAGGACTGATAATTAAACTAAAAGGAAAATGAACAAGAGCAGGATTACAATGTGCAGACACTAGAGGTTAGGAAAGATGTTACACAGATTAGAGGTTAGGAAAGATGTTACACAGAATGGAGGTTAGGAAAGATGTTACACAGAATGGAGGTTAGGAAAGATGTTACACAGAATGAAAGATAAACATGGTAAGAAACCAAGCAGAAGATCTAGAAAGACAGCAGCTGAAGAGGCATGTTTGTAAGACAAGCATATAAAATGGAAGTGTGTGTGGAAGAAGAAAATGAAACACTAATGATGATGATGAAAGAACTTAAAAGATAAAAATATAGATAATGTTGCAATTAAGTCTACAATCCAATTTAATTTGAGATTTTAATAAGTATGGTGGGCCAGTAGAGTGTGGTCAGTCTAATGACTAGGGTACAGGTTGGACAAGAAAGGGTTCCATTACAAGCAAGAGCAGGGAAACTTTCAGTTCTCCCAAATGTCCAGACAGGCTCTGTAATCCACCCAGCCTTCTGGTTGATGGACTCCGCAGGATATCTTCCTAGTGGTAAAGCAGTCAGGACATGAATCTGACCACTCACATCCACTTAGTGTCAATAACAAGTGGCACTCTACCTCCACTACCCAACATACCTTCATGGCATGCACACTTTACTCTACTTGTAACAAGCCTGAGGTACAAAAACCCACTACTGATAAAATGACTGTAACTCATTAATCAATCAGACAATCGACCAATCAATCAATCAATCAACTAATAATGCACATACCAAATTCCCAAGTGGAGTAATTTGTATTTCAGAAACACGGTGCTCCGATGCACTGGTCACTACTTCCAAATTCACTCTTGCTCCAAATCGCACATCCAGAACTAATCTTGCAACTGAAGACATCAATAAACTGTCATGTCCTATTCTTTTATTTAATGTCACTTTATCCAGATATTTTTTAAAACTGTCAGATAGGCTATCATAAATATCCTCGATAACATACAACTGCACATGAACACTTACTGAAGAAGCCTTTGCTGTAGGCACAGCTGCATTCTCCTGTCTGTTTAGTTCATCAGATTTACTAACATGTTTACTGTACAAGTCTTCAGAGTATGTGGGGTCAGGTATCCTGATCAACTTACATGTTAACACGCCCTTCCTATGATTAAGAAAAACAGCATCTACACTCGGCATACAACATCTCCTAACAAACACATTGTAAGGATGTATTAATAAATAATCACCACTTTTCCTTTCATTTTCTAATGGTGGAAGACACAACGGATGAACTCGGTACACGGCGGGCAAAGGTCTGTGATTATATTTCTGTAATACAGCGACAGTCCGACACTTGGCTTGTGTTCTGAGAGGACCCTTCACCAACATGTCTTCCTTCTCGGAGCCCCTGCCTGACACATAGCTCCTCAAAGTATTCCACAGCACAGACTTAAGAAATTGACCTGTACTAAAGTCTTCAATTTGGCCACCACACTTCTGTGATGTTTGTTGCAAATGATCTCTTTTCGGGCCTGCATGTTCAACTGATGATTCAGTCACCAACGAACTGACCCCTGGTGGAGCAACTACCACATCTGATAATGGCTCCAGAAGGCCAGCAATACAATCTGACTCAAAACCATCTATAACAAAACAACAACAAAAATATATATATAAGCTTTTCAGTTTTTATTTGCAGTGATTGAAACTAGGGTCCACATAAACAGCATATGCAATGCTTTTATCATATCATATCATTTGTTTTCCTTCTGTAAATCCGTACAGGATTATATAATCCATAAAAGGTAACAGAAAAGTGATCTGATTACATGCCCAGTGTGGCCCAGAGGGTGGGTAGAGGTATAGCTCTACTCTTCCATGACCGCAGCACTAGAAGGGGCTGAGTTTACATAATCCATACGGATATGGAAATTGTCATATTTGCTGGGATTAAGGGAAGACATCAACACAAGTGTGTACAACAATCACATGGTTATTTAGTATAATAAATACAATAAAATAGGACAATACAAATTATTTAGTGTAATAAAAAATAATAAGGATAAAAATTTAAAGTAAAAGTAAACGTAAAAATAAAAATACAAATAGTGGAGTAAGTTAGAAGGAATTAGCAGTACTCTTTATGTAGGAAATTTTCCTTCATTACAGATAGTGGTTGGAAATATACTGACACAATACAAACTTGTAAGTAAAGAGAAGGAACATGCGTCCCAAAGCCCTCATGTGTCAATTCAGAACATATGTCAAAATTTAACTTTGGAGTTCAAAATATTCATCCAGGGAATAAAAGGAATTTCCACCTAAGTATTTTTGAAACAATGCTTTAAATTGTTTTAGATTATCAGACTCTGCTTTATTTATATATATATATATATTTATTTATTTATTTATTTACCCTCCCCCCATAAAACACATCAGAATTTTGTGGGCATACAAGCCCCATGGTGTACAGTCTTGACCCTAAAGATGCAGTCACTATCATCCTTCAGAATTATTCAGTAATTATTTACTATGTGACACCTTGTGACATCCCAGAAGACTTGAATCTTCAAGTACCATTAACTTTTCAAGAATGATACACAGGCTTTAGACAACCAACAAAATCACTATCTATGCTATGACACACATCTCAACTGAAAACATTACAGAACCTCAGGAATCAAACCTGGTTTCATGAAGGGGCATGCCCATTCTACTAGTTGAGGCATAAAAAAATTCAGCAACAAATTCATGCACAATAACTCTACTTTTCTTGGGGCATACACAGTCAGACTTATTATTACATGTGTTTTATGAATTTTGGGAATACAGTATTCATTTCAGTGATTTGGAAAGTGAAAATTAGAGTAAAATTTAACTAACCCACACGCAGTGACAAGTACACTGATCTGGAGACCCATATTACAAGAATCTGGTTACACCACACAACTCTGACTTGGTCCAGCAGTGACGACTGAACCAGATTACTGTTCATCTCCTAAAGCAAGAAAGAGATGGTATGAAAACTGGACATCTGAATGGGATGTGATACCATGTGCTTTGGTAGATAGGTACCAATGTTTTAAGAGGAAACTCTTCTCCAGTACTCAGAGCAGAATAGTTGTAAAAACTACCCTGAAAATGTAGGCAGCAAATTTTTCCAAAACTTGATATCCATCCACCAAACTACATGATGCCATATCCCAAAAGATGCTAATCTTGAGGTGTTACAAAACTATACAGTTTTAAGACACAAATAAGTATCTCATAATTTTAACTTGCATTGTAGATGAATACAGAAGGTTCCCTGTGAGCTCTCACAAGGCTCCCCTTTCTTATGCACAAACAAGTACACCCACCCAAAAATTTGGTCCTTGTGGTCCACACGGACGTAATAAAGCAGAAATGCAATTTCCACTAACCATAAACTCTAAAACTCCTATAATTCTTTACAGAACAATAAAACATACTTCATTATCATAAACTTACCAAAATTTCCCAGTCATCTGCTGTTACAACAGATACATTTATCCTAGCTACTGAACAAACACTGGCGCAGACCGAAACTGTGACCTTTTCTTTATCTTTCAACCCCAGCTTCTGAGCATAAGTAGCACTTATACCAACAATATAATCATCATCATCGTTACTATTACTTCTACTACTATGTAATTCTGGGCTGCAAGAAAAATAACCACACTTCTTCATTCCATACTCCAGTTTCAGCACTTGTGACTGTAATGAAAAAAACAAATAAGGATTAAATTCATTTTTCAGACATAGCCATTTTGTAACTAGGAAGTTATTATAGTTTTAATTATTTTTATATACACCATTAAGAACACTGCAACCCCATTGTAACAAGGTAACAGATTCCACATCAAACAGTGGCATTAATGTAACAATCACATTGCTGTTACATTTTTTAATAGCACTAAACAGTACCTGGATTAATGCACAGACATAAATTAATAAATGTATAATACATATATATAATTTGATATTACATACATATTATAAAATAATAAATTAATAAACTAATGAGTAAACCAATTAAATGTACTATGCTAAAGTGAGACAATATTTAAATGAGCAGGCACAATCAAAAATCACAAACAATGATATTTAAAAAAAAATGTACCTCATAAAGATAGCAGAGAATTTCTGAAAGCCTTATAATTAATGTTCTACATCAAACTTTGAGACTCCAAAATAATAAAGTATGTGTTCCAACACCTAACAACAGGACTAAGCCTTATATTTGCAGTATCATCATCATCAGAATCAGAATCAGCAGCAGAAACAGCATTGTTGTTGGAAGATTAATTAGACTCACTCTTTACCAAGCAAATTACAATGCAGAAGAAAAACTGAACTGAAAGACAATATTGAAACACATACACATATTCAGTTCCTTCACACTTCTTGTCCATTTGAAATGTCTATCCTGTCTTCCTGCACCTTGTTATTACTTGAACTGACATTCCTAGATATTCTCACATCTCTAGCTTAAATGACACACCTTTACCCATGCTGCAGGCATCCTGCTCTATAAGCATTTCAGACCACCTTCAAGTTGCTCATTAGCAGAGAAGTGAATAAAATTTTAACAGTACAGTGGTATGAGTTTAGCCTGTACAAGCAACAAATGAGATGTCTGAATAATATGAATCTTATATCATAACACATTATGACAGGAAACTCTGAACACTTCTCAAATGTTCAATATAAAGCAAATAAATTCAATTTTGAATTTGTGGTCCTCTGGGTTGTGACACTATGTAACTCTGCACAAAGGATGTAACATCAGAAGCAGCCTGTCCCTCCAAATTTTGTTATCCACCTACAAGGTTACACAGTGTCACAACCCAAAATACCGCAGCCTGAACACTCAACACCATAAAACTAAAAAATCATACAAGACTGACCTAAAGATGGAGGCATTACTGTCCTCTCAAACAATGGTAAGTAACTATTTATCACTGGACATGGCATAATGTCCCAAAAGACCTTAATCATCAACACGGCTGTGAGAACCTCAAATCACTCAAGGTTTCATACTATAGCGCAAACATATTGTTTCAGTACCAATAAAACAACAGTATACATAACAAAACACCAGAAGAATATAAGAGTAGAATCAGTTTCTACCAGGTGACTTCAGAAAAAAATAATATTCATTAATATTCAACTACAAAGCCTCAAATTTTCATTTCATTCAGAATTTCAATATGTCATGAACACTAATAATCCTACTCTACCTATGATCCAAACATCCCAGCTACACTGGTCACAGCAAAATCAACACTGAGTCTCATTCTGCTGGTTACTTAAATGTTTTTATTAAGTAATTCAAGCCCCGTTGGCAGGGTTCTTTCAGCAGGTCACTCTAACTGTATATTAAAGGATGCTCAATGTATTAGCACATCAACATCAAAGAACATATGCCACATTTCAATGCACCTGTCCAAAGTGAAACACATTGATTTTGCATCCAGCAAAGCCAACCCCACAAAATGATTTTACTACAAAAACATTTTGGATTAAATCATAAAAAGAAAGTATTAAGGACGTGAACTTACACTCATAACAATGAGAAATAGCAAGCGATAAGAATACAGACCCATCTACAGCCCAAGTTAGTATTTAAAATGTGTCATGTCATTTATACAGTAGGCGTAACTAGATTTTCACGCCATGTACAAACGACAGAAACTCAGCACTTAACCGACCTACAGAACAGTGCCAAACAGAATTTAAAATAAATGCCATGAAATGCGTAAATTATGGGGTACGATGTAGTTGGTTATTCGTTAGGTTCAGGCCTGATCCTTTCCTCCTGCCTAGTAGAGGTCCAACAATTTAACAACACTATAGTAAAAGTAACTTTCCTTTCACACTACACAGCACTATCGCCAGACCCGCGATTCTTACATAGCCTCGCTTAGCGACTGCAAATTCACGGCTAGTTATTGCAACAAAATTGTATGTTTGTCTGCGAAACTCACCATGTTATTTGTATTCTTGAACTTTTCAAGCCACCTCTCAGAAAAGTGCAAGAAACAATTATTTACTGATATATATTTGATAAAAAATGTCTCAGGCCTCATTTTCCAATATTTACATTTACGAGTCGATTAAATAATACGCCTGCGTCACACATGTTTCCCAACCATCAGCTGATCGCAGAGGGAAAGAGACGAAAAATTAATTTCGTGCAACTAACATTGTATATATGTTAAATTATTTATTTATTATGGTAATTTAACATTATTACTTTCGTAAGTAAAACTTTTATGTTATACCCATAATAAATAATGACTATAATATTGCGAGCATTATTATGTTTGAAATTCGTCAAAAGTTGCTCATGATGAGTGGCGTTTCTCGTGTTTCATTCGATTACTCTCACCAGTTCACCAATAAGCATTCAGCCCAACTCACAACTCACTCTGTAGCCAATAGCACGGATTGGTAGTGAAGTTTGAAAGATCGTTACAGTTGATGTTCCAACTTTAGGCGACTTGTGTTTTGTAGGAACAAGGTCTGTAACCGATATCTTCACCTTTTTGCCAATTTCTAAACGGGGTATAAAGTTAGTATCACACTTTATTATAAGTCGCTTTTATTTTCTACATTCTTAGGTATTTAAAAAGAAACGGGAAAGCTGTGCCATTTAAACCACAGGTGCTAACGGCTTTTTGTGTAAAACCATCACGATATAATTTGTTTTATATGTACCACGTTCCGTGCATTAATCAGATGTATAATTTTTTTAAAAAGACCAACAAACATGTCGGTCGTTAATATGTAATAAGATTAAGTTCATACACTCAAGTGCATTTGTTGGCCTTTTCAAAGATGTTATACAATATAACTTATTTACTTTAAATTCAGCCTCCATAGTACTAAGCTATGTATATAGAACATGTCGTGATCAAATACAATACATATTTCAAATACAAATAAGTATTCATAATCCATTGAAATTGGCTGATGTCATTACTACAATAATAATTTATTCCTGTAGTAAATGTTTTAATTTCAGTTATGCGACCTCAGAAAGCGAACCAGCAGGTCACCACAACGGTGTTAAAGAAAAGTATTATCACTCGAAGTAAGAAAGTCACAAATACAGCTATGAATGAAGGGAAGGAACGTGAGGAACCGAAGAGAAAAGCTGAACGCTCTCCAGCTAAACAGAATCTTAAAAGATCTGCATTTGGAGATATTACAAATGTGAGTAATATTTCATCTTATATGAACTAATGTAGTTCTGACAATTTTATACCAGTATAAACATATATGCAATATAATTTAAGGAAAAGTTCATATGTACCTTACACAGATTTAATATGCTTTGTGTAATTTTTAGTACTAAATTCTTTAAAACCAACTAGATCACTGATTTTTCAAATATATTTTTGAATAAACCTCTACATGTTACGGACAGTTCCTCTGTCCATCATCGGGAGTTTTTCACAGTAAACTGTCAGCAAACCTGTATGACATATACCATTGCTTTGTGTACAGTGAAAACTCCTGATGATGGACAGAGGAAACACGTAGAGTTTTATTCCAAAAATAAATTTGAAAAATTAGTGCATGTATTTGGTTTTATTGTAATAATTTATCGCAATGCACGGTCACCTGAACGTCAAATTTTAGTGCTAAGTGGTGCCAAATATACTGAAAATACATTGAGGTAGAAGAGGCAAGATCTTGCACTTTACTCACATTAGATAGAATGTAACCAAACTTAAAATGAAGCAATGCATGTTGCTACATGTCAGGGTCAATGTGGTTTGCTTTCATCATTTGAAAGTGACTGGTTTATGTGCATTCCAGAAGGTTTCTCTGTAATTATATGTGTACTGAAAGGAAGGAGTGCTTTCAGAATAAGGGCCCAGAATTCTTGATGATAGAAAATATTGTGTCTATATTTTGCTAACAAATTAAACTTGATCAAAATAATATAACATTTCTCCCTAAGGTTCAGAATATTGATGAAATGTTGTAACCCTTTATACAGAAGAGTATTCCTTTTTGAAACATACAATTTGTATGGTGAAGAATACTGTCGTTTAGGTTGTGATGCCATGCAATTGGTTAGAAATTGCCCATTTTGGGGGAGGAACCTTCTCTCTTCAAGGTACTCTTCTGTCATCTAAATGGAGGCAGCTGGTTCCTCCGGAATGGAAAATTTCAACCAGACTGCATGGCATTACATCCAAGAAAACACTTATTGTAGTCACTGCCATCATAGCCTCAAGTATGACAAGTTATATAGTGTTAGTTTATTTTATCAATAACCAAATGTTTCATATAAATTACACAGTAATGAAGGATGAATTTGATTAATAATGACTTCCATTTGTAGGCATTTGGAAATAAGATCACATCTCAAAACATTAAGATTTTACCAAAGAGAGTTACTGCATCAAAGCCTGTTCGTACAGACAAAGGTGCTGTGAAAGCAGTAGCTGTACCATCTAAAAGCACAGCTGTTCAACCAGTGCAAAAAACATACAGAACTCTAAAGAAATCATCTGTTTATACAAACTACAAAGGAAAAGCAACACAAAAAAGTGAAGAAATTAATACAGAGGTTAGCACATCTTCAGTAACAGCAAAAGAAACTAAAGAGGATATTTGCGAAGTTTCTGAACCACAGCAGAATGTCTCATCAGGCAGAGATAGTAGCAGTGATGGTTCATTGTATGTATCAGCCTTAGAAGACATGTAAGTTATTGTGTGGAATAATATATGTAAGTGCACAGTAAAAGCTGCAATATGGAGAATCTGACATAAAATATTCTTTCTTTTAGTCCCAGTGATGGATCAAGCAGTCAAGGTGAACCACAAGTGCCTGCATTGCCAGTACCGGAACAAGAACCGTCTCTAGAAGTTCCTCTACCCACAAGAAACACTGTTTCTGGATTGCCTGAAAATGTTGACGACTTTGACGGTGAAACCTTAAATGACCCCTTCCAAGTTTCTCTGTATGCTATGGACATCTTCAACTACCTCAAGGAGCAAGAAGTGAGCCATTCTTAATTTTGGATGGAAACTAATAATTTGGAAGTAACATAAATAACCAGACTTTAAAGTTTCTTGACAAAAGTGTAACATAATGCAAAATTTAAGGATCTGACAGCAGTGTTGCTGACAATAATCAACCTCATGGGATGTGGCACTTGTAGCAAGAGTAGTTCTCAGCATTCTGAAGGCACTACAATCCTTTGAAACACAAAACACTACTAGCCTTACAATAAAGTGCCACATCCCACGAGACTGGAATATTCAGTTAACATGTTAAGAACAATATTTTGCACTTTGTCCATTATCAAGGTTGTATGGCAGTGTATGAATCAAGACATGTTTTGTCCTCAACAGTCCTTCATTTCAGCTTGCCTTGAGGTAATCTGGCTTTCTGCTTAATGTAAATGCAGCTTTTGCACTTAGCTGTTTGAAATTTTGTTACATTTTTCAGGTGCTGTTTAAAGTTGACAATTATATGGAAAAACAGCCATCAATTTCTGAGTGGATGCGATCACTTCTTGTTGACTGGATGGTGGAGGTCCAGGAAAGTTTTGAGCTTAACCATGAAACACTGTACTTAGCAGTCAAATTAGTTGACCTGTACTTAACGAAAGTTGTAGCCAGCAAAGAGACACTTCAGTTGATTGGAGCAGCAGCTATGTTTATTGCTTGCAAATATGATGTAAGTGGCACCTAATTGCATCAGGAGAAGCTGAATATTTCATAAGTAACTGTTATTTACCTAACTCTGCAGAGCAAATTTGTCATGTAAAAACTGATGTTTGTTCAGCCAGTCAAGAAATTCATTTTGTATTTATGCAGTCCGAATAGCCATTACCGTATTCAAAAGAACACATCACCAATCTTTGTTCTGAGCCAAATGAACTGAGTGCACACACATCCTATTTAAGATCCATTTTAATGTAGTCCTTCCATTCCTCCCATTGATCTAGACTAAGTCTTCATGAATGCACATGTATGTGAGACACATGCCCGACTCAGACACTGTAGTGAGAATAACAGTCACAAGTAGAATTATGTAAGAGGGCATTTCCTGGTTCATGTGATTTAATGCCTGGTCACAAAAGTATTACTAATGTTTTGTGTGAAATGTTTAATTCCAGGAACGCATCCCTCCCCTTGTGGAAGACTTCCTTTATATATGTGACGGTGCATATACTGAACGTGAACTAATAAAGATGGAAACCAATGTGTTAAAAGTCATTGACTTTAAACTTGGGATTCCTCTGTCATACCGGTTTCTACGTCGATACGCAAGAGTAAGATTTTCACTGTGGCTGTCTCATTATATACCAAAGCCTGTTTCAAAACATGATATTTGTCATTTTAAAGCTTTTTTATCCATATGTTTTCACATGAAGTCCCTTGGTTTGCTTGTTACAGTGCGCTAAACTTTCCCTGCAAACACTGACATTCGCACGATACATTCTGGAGTTGTCGCTTATAGAATATAGCTTTGTGTCAGAGTCGAGCTCCAAGATGGCAGCCGCAGCATTACTGTTAGCAGTGAAAACCAAACTTCTGGGTGGCTGGACACCTACACTGCAATATTATTCAGGTGTGACCTTCGTTTTTTCATACTAAAATACCGTATGTAATGAACTCTGCTGAATATGTGATGGTATATGTTTACAGTGGCCATTAACATGAAAATGTTGCTCACAGAACTGGTAGTTATGCAGTGCCTCATTTCAGGATTAGAGCTCAGTTCTGATGTGTTGTGCTCCTTTTTTTAAACAAAATGAGGATCGAACATGCCCAGTATGGGTATCTCACGTTCGCAGTGCGGTGCACTACAAATGAAATATATGTTATTACTGCCAACAAACACCATGCTAACTTGAAAGATTACTGAAGTGTGAATAGGCCAAATTGTTGTGACAGTTCTTTTTGCTACAGCAGATCATATTTTCAAAGAATGTGCCTCACCATTCATCAGTTCTGTACTTTAGCCCTTGTCTAACATGTATACGGCATATTAGGCAAGGTGATGTTCAAAATGCCAAACATCAGGTGTTTGTAATGGCCAGTTATGGCCTGTCTTAATGCAGCACTTACTGTAACTGTGTGCTGCAGATCACACTGGGCATTTAATTCTGGCACTAGAGGGTTAATGTATGGTTATTTCTGCCTATACTAATGACCCACCTGAAATTTTTTATATGTTCACTCAAGTGGTAACTCTTCTGACTTGTATTTGGGATATTACATGATTTGCAGGAATTTAAATTGAGTCTGTTCTTTTCTAGGTTACAAGCTGGAAGATATTAGGGACCTTGCTCACCAGCTGAATGCAATGCTTCATAAGAAGCCAAAAGCAGCTTTGGCAACTGTTAGAAATAAATATTCCCATAAGTATGTAATCAAAATTCATTTGATTTATTAATTACATTTTCTCTGTTTTAAATAGTGTGACATAGTGTAGTTGGACATTTCCTGCTCTGACTTAATGTGACTACGTTTTCAATGCAATTTGCGAAAGTTCATAAATGCATGTCAGTCACCACACCTGTCTGACCACATGCAAACAATGAGAATTCAGACATGTATGTAAATTCTGACAAAACATTATTGAACTTTTCAAGCCTTTTAATGAGTCTGGCTCTTCAAGTGGGTAGTATTTCAGTTACTCTGCAAAAAAAAAAAAATGCAAAATTTTAAATTACACTTTTGAAAAATGTTACTATGTAAATTTCACTTGTATCCTTCTGTTCTGTGCTTGTGATTAAAATTCTTTTTCTCTTTTCTACAGGATATTCTTCGAGGTTGCTAAAATTCCTCTCCCGGAGAATCTGGACATATAAAATGCACATTATTTTCCTGAGAAATGACCAGGCTCTGTGTGTATGTGCGTGTGTGTGTGTGTGTGTGTGTGTGAGTAGAGTGAATGAGTGATAATGAATCCAATATGTGAGCCAATAATAAATTAGTGCAATCTGTAACAACGCATGTTTCAATTGTGTTCAATTAATGTCAACTAAGGAAGAACTAAAAACTGGAACACCAATCACATACTGTTTTATATTGCCTTGTATTTATATAAAATTGAATAGGCAGTGACAAAATTCATTGTAAATTGGGAGTAAGTTTCCAGAGGCATTTTACGAGCACAATTAACAAACAGAAATGCACAGTCAGTTATGTCGCATTTGTATTACGATGTAATTTTGACATTTGTTTCTGTTTGAAGACTTGCCTGTTTTTTGGTAATGCTAAACCAATTTTTTTAATGCACTGAGCCATACTTTTGAAATGTGATTAGCAAGGTTTTCTTATGGTTTTAATTTTTGTCACGGGGTGACCATTTGGTACTGAGTTTTTTTTGTAGTATAATGCAGAATGAAAATGCCGAAAGTTTATAGCTCAAGAGTAAAAAATTTGGTAACACAAGAAAGTATTGCTGATTCTTTCAGTCAGTCTTTCTTGCTTCTCTTATGAACACACATAAACATTACTTTGTCACGAACAGGGAAAGAAGTTTCTTCGGTGAAATATATGTAAAATTTGCAAGACTGGCACAGTAATTATGATAATAGGCACTTGTAACGTGAAATACTTCAGTTAAACATGTGTGAACCCTTGTCTTTAAAAAATGTCATTTTCTATCTTACCTAATGTATCCCAAAATTTTAGAAATGGAATTCCTTCTGGATGTTGGGTCACATTTTAGATTATCATATTTAACAGGTACACATTTTCAAGTTTTGCATGGTGTAGACTGTTTATAGAATATTGCAAGTTTTTATGGTACGGTTAAAATAGCTCACAAGAAAATTAACAAAGGCAACTGCCTTACATTAAGGCATACAGATTACAGTTTCTCCTAACTTATCCATTATTACAACGTGAAGCTCTTCAAAGCTGTTTCAGTATGGCACCATGCATACTACACTGGCATAAAGCATGTTAGAATTGTAAAATACACGGTGTCCCTGATCACAGCAGCTTTATCACAGAGACAGCCTGCATCTGCTGGTCATTCTGTGATGGGTGCAGTATTCAGTTTATATTTGTAAATTCAGCAATTTATGTATATAGTAAGATCTTCTAATACTTTACAATATACTGTACATAGTTATGCATGTGTGTTATTGGAGATGAAATGATTCAACACATAAAAGAAGTGCAGCTTGCACAAAGAGTCAAGGCATGGGACTTGGCCATTTTTTTTGTAATGGAATACAATTCTTAGCTCTTAGGACTAAAATTACTGTCCATATAACATGACAGAAACCTATCTGGTTATCACTACATACATTCAGTTTAAAATATGTGTATACTTTTTATGCCTGAAACATGAAGTTCCTATAATGGAATATTTTAAGCACATATTCAAGTGAGCTTATCAACCGTAAGCTGAAATGTTTTTGTATTTAGATTAATGAAGACTATTACAAAGTCTGTGGTTGTTGGTTAAGAACATGAGAAAATTAACATGATGTAAGCATGCCTATATTTTTATTGCATAATTAATTTCAAATGTGGTAAAAGAACTAATGAGAACGTCACAACAAGAACAGTCACCATGCATGAAGAAAAAATAACTGGGTTAAAAGAAAAACTGTTAAACCTATTGGCCATGTATCTGAAGTACGTTAAAATTGTATTATGATGCACTTAAAATTAATCTGACTGCGACTATATCCACAGTCAACGTCCACATAGCAGCATTACATATATTACTTTCTATTCATGTTAACTACAGGCCACGTGAACATTTCTAGAAATCTTAATGTGAGGGCCGAGGTATATTCAGTGTACCAATTTTTGAAAGGTTTTTTCCTGTCACAGGTGGAACATAAAGTGTACAATATAAAATGTGATAAACTGCATTGTTTTGTTACTTACTAACCACACCATTCTTCCCCTAATATTCACATATTCTTTATGTCTTGGGGTCTGAAATGCTTTACTGAAATACAAAATTAAAAAAAAATGAACACATCTATCTGACTGGCTCTCTCAAGGTGATTCCTTTGGTCATTTATAGAAGTGCAGAATGCAAAACAATTTATCTCTGAACTTGTTGATTGGGATGAAATATGGTACTGACATCTATGCAAAGTTGTCAGGAAATGTTCATTTTATGTAAGATACATCCTACTTTACTAGTTTTAACACATCCCACTCTGTTAACTGCCTAAACACACAGCTGGAAGTGACACATGATAGTTGTCATATAAAATAAGGATGCTGTATTTTCAACAGGTATTATGGTCATCAAATATAGATTAAATAAGTGACTCATGTAACATCTATGAGGGAGATGAGAAAAGCACATGAAATTTTAATTGGCAACCCTGAAGGAATAAGGCCACTTTTGAAGCCTCTGTGTATGTGGAAGGTTAATTAAAATGGGTATCACAGATGTAAGATGCAAGGTCATGGACTTAATTCATTTGGACCCAGTGGTGGTAACTTCAGAACAGACCACCTGAGTCTCCTTTAGCATGTTACAGATTCTGCTCAATGTCATGATGTCAATAAACTCATAACTACTGTTCGCTTCTTATACAATGCTACAGAGGCCCAGTGTTAGCACTGAACTAGTCTAATCCAGCTTGCTTTTACAAGCATGTTTGCTGCATCATAATTTCAAAATCCTGTATTTTTTGTTTTCAAAAATTGATGATCTTGTTTGAAGGAAAAATTAACTTTACATACTTCAAACAGCCTATAAGATAAATTCTTCCTGTTATTCTGTTGCATCCTGTACATTTTAGTATTATACAAACAGGGCAGCTATATGTATCTTAATATAATCTAAAAATATGGCTACGCTATATGCGGATCCGTTTTTTTTAATTATGGGATGTGATACCATGAAGTTTGATAACTACGCATCATCTGTTTTTAGGCACCTGCTGGCTCCATCCTCAGGATGTAAGCCTGTCAACTGCACTATATCCTGCCACATTCCAGGAGATCCTACTCTTGATTCTAACAGCCTAATTTTTTTAACTATGAGAAGATAATGTGATTCCATGTGGCACAGAATTATGCTCACCCTGCAGCATTAGCTATCAGAGATCATCCCTATTTTCATAAATTATTAAAATACTGCCAATAATTTACACATACTGCAGTTATTATCACAGATACATTTCCTTACCTCACAACAAGGATGGATTTTCAGAAGTACAGGAAGTGCAGTATGTTCTAATATTTCACAGAAGACTATTATGAGGTAGGGGATTTGTGAAGGAAACAGTGTTTACACACTCAAGGATTAACTGCATCTGTAAAATGACAGTAACAATAGTTTATTCAGTTGAATGTAGATATACATAATTAGTATGAAAATAAATCAACAAGAAATAAACTATGAAAATAAATTAAAGAAAAGTAAAATATAAAGCAAGATTCCTAAGAACAGTCAAAAGCATATCAGTATAAATGCCAATGTTGTGAGATACAAGGACATTATGGCAATACTGATATTACTGTTTTCTGAGATGTGATGCCACGTAGTTTGCTATGCAGGTAGCAAACTTTCACAGGAACAAACTACTGACCTTGAAGATGGAGGAAGCAGGTTCCACCCACCAACCAAAATGCATGGCATCACAACACAGCATAATATGTTAATCCTGACTTAGTGAGAATCTCATTATCTGACATGTGCAAGCACCCTGTTTGGACTTCCCATGCAACATAAGACAAATCAATTATCTACGCACAAAACACCTTTGGGGTCAGTATTATCTTATGTCAATGTGTGTGGGCTTTTGGTTTGTTAAGTGCTCCTACATTTCTTAATTATCACCTTCCTATTCACACATTTTCTCTTATACAAGTCTCAACTGCTTGTTATATTGTGGTGGTAGGATACATGACCCCCCCCCCCCCCCCCAAGCATCCCCCCCAGGTACGATGGGGCGGGGCGTGGCCACAAACCCGCCACCGGGCGTCTGGCTGGGGGTGGAGCGCCTTGGGAGGGCCCCCCACGCC
>Ga0131853_10008873_pt1 | contig 18344 bp, 14 predicted proteins | sample TergutLab28metaG_FD_92764 | JGI IMG/M metagenome (GOLD analysis project Ga0131853, IMG submission 92764) | Labiotermes labralis P1 segment gut microbial communities from Petit-Saut dam, French Guiana - Lab288 P1 (version 2) (version 2) | ecosystem: Host-associated > Arthropoda: Insects >... | reverse complement strand
GTCACTCTATATTTTTTAAAAATCTTCCTCTTTTTCCTATTAAGCTTTACATTATCAGAGCCTGTTCCAGTTTCAGCTATTATTGATAACTCTTTTCTCCAGCTGCTTATCTGTTTCTGCATTTTTATTTTCCAAAACTTAACATCTCTTCTATTTTTGCTCCTTTTATTAGGCTCATTCAATGTTTGTGTCATAAGTGTGGCTGCAGCGTATATCAGGTTGTTTATATCTGTTATATTAATTTCATCCTCTTCTAAAAGTTCTTAAATTACTCCATTTATTTCTTCTTGAAGCTTTATCAATTTACTGTTTGTTTTTAATCTAGGCAGCTTCTCCCTTTCAGATATTTGTAGGAGCCTCACCTTATGCCACATTATTTGAAGGTCTTCCTTTAGTTTATTCTTAACTGCGTGCTGCTCTCCTTCGGCGCTTGGATGTTTATTAATCTGTGCTTTATCACAGTCAGTGTTTTCATTTTCTTTGTCTCTCTTCTGGTATTCTGTACCACTTGCATTCGTTCTGTCTCCTTTCACCTCGTTTGTGTAATCTTCTGTGGCTTCTCCTATTTCAAGTCTAATATTTTCTCTTATCTCGTCAATTTCAACAGCCGTTATTATTATTATTATCATCATCATCATCATTATTACGGCTTTATGTTTAATAAAAATATTATTTATGCCCACGTTTCTACGTGTTGTATTTGTCCAAAATAACCTAGAATTACATGTCTGTAACTTTTGCCTTAAAATCAACATTTTGTAAACCGTGTTTCGTTAGATTGAGATTTTCAAGTAAGTGGCTCAAATGTTTCTACACGTAACACTAATAAAACCGACAGCTGACGATTTTGCATGGCCACAATGCTGTTTGTTCATGCCACACAAATACAGCTTACAAAATACACACTTTTCTAAGACCCATTTGAATGCGCCAGTTCGGAACTATGAATCAGGTTGTGTTACTGTCGCTGTTTCCTCAAATACCAAGTTTTACACGGCGCTAATCAGACCCCAAAATGTAAGAAAATTGGGTATTATGCAATGGGTGCGCAATATGGATCACAACAACTTTTCTTCTGTTCTACAGCACGGAGCAGTGGAATGTACTGAAAATAAATGCACATACTGGAAAAAACCACAACATTGTGCCCATTCGTGTTATGTTATTTTGCGACGTATTACAGCCGGCTAACTCCTCGGTAGCATGGTATTTCTCAGGCGCCTTATAAATGTAGTCGATTTATTGATATCACTTTGTTTTTTTGTAAATTTAGCTGATTTATTTTTCCTAAATTGTTGTTTTTTAACAATCACACTTCAGTCTCGGCACTGCTTACTTCTGTCTCCGATAAACACCACACCCCTTCTCTCCAAGATCTTCCCCTCTACACTTTTACCCCTCACTCTCCAGGAAGACACCTGCAAAACCTTCAATCTAGCGATTGGTCGTACAAAGAAAAGGTTTTACTTTATTGACTGACTAATTTAAAATTCTCAGATATAAGGTTAGATTTCCATGGGAGAAAAACGCCCACAACATAACAAAGTCGCTAATTTCTTTACTGAAATAAATCATAAGTTTTGTAAACAAAATGCTAAACAGAATTTCCAAATATCGAGTCCCCGCGCAACTTTGAAGTGGTCACGTCTGGAGGGACGCGGGTAAAAGCGAGAGGGTTGAAGGACAGCAAACCCTTCACACATCGGATGGGCCAACAGGATACTAATGTTCGGCCACAGCAGGAAGTTATTTTGTTTTCTTTGTGCGTCATATGTAATCGTGTAATTACTTGTTCCAAAAGAGGTGCGCTTTCATGGTAACAGACTTCATTGTGTAGGGTTTTTCAGTTGCCTGCAAAACCGAAGTGTAGTTAGACACAATAATGATTCAAACAATTTGAATGTCCATTTTACTACTGCATTACTAACAAAATATTTTGTATACATTATATAATTTCTGTATATCACATTATTCACTCAATTATTATACCAACTACTGCACATATATAAATTTTATATATGTGCAGTAGTTGGTATAATAATTGAGTAATTCAACAACATGCACGGTGTAACAACGAAAATAACACATTATTCATTTAAGCACATCATGAGACAAATAAAATAATGTCAGAACTAATTATTTTTGACGCTGTAAATAACACATTTTGGAAACAATACACTTGCTAAAAGAACACTGATACATATTTACCTATAATTTTCTTGTTTTCATTAAAAATCAGAAAAACAAGACACGCAATGTAGGTATGATGTAAGATTAAGGGGCGTTCTTGCAACCATTGTTGCAGTGGTAAAGCAAGGAGTGTTACACAACCTGAGTGTGTGTATTTGTAGCCTTACATATGCAATGCGCATGTGCCATATTGTCATCTGTGGCCTGCCCCACTCTACAATATGTTTCCAAATTATCTCATAAAAGGCATGATTTTCGAAAAACAGATACTGAACACAAAAGATGTTTTGATTTTCTGTACAACTTCTGTTGAAACATTTCTCATCCTAAGAAGAAATGAGCGAGGTATGACAAAAATATATGTTGGTCTGTATTTGAAGTACCCTTTATTCTTGTCCGTTTCTGATGAAACTTGAATTTCCTTGACAGATTTTTAAAAAATCCCAAATTTCAAATATCATGATAATCCGTCCAGTGGGAGCCGGGTTGTTCCATGCGAAGGACGGACGGAGGGAAGGAGGGAGGACAGACGAACAGACGGACAGACGGAGAGACGGACAGACGGACGGACATGAAGAAGCTAACAGTCACTTTCAGCAATTTTTGCGAACGATCCTAGAAACGTTCTTACCGTTTTCCTTCACACATATCGCCATAGAACGCCTCCATATCCTTTCGTAATCACCATTCATCAATCGTCCTACCAGTCGGCTGTGTGAAGTTTTTGAATTACTCACTGCGTCATCAAATAAAAAAAAATGCAAGTCCATCATGTTGACATTAGTGTGTCCATGAAATTTAGAAGTACGAAATTGAAGTATTTTCAGTCACACAAAGTCTATACAAATTTTTACGACAATCAGTTAAGTAATTAAACAGTTGAAAATTATTGACATGAAGACACACCGACAAAGTTTGATATCAGATGCAAACGTTTGCCCTTTCTGAAATAAAACAGTTCTCAAAAATTAATTAAGAAGATCGTTATAAACATTCGCATCATTTAGAGTGTGGTATTCAGAGTCAGGGAAAATTTCAAACTCAAAATTGGATGCCAACATTTCGGAGGCATTCTTAGGCTTTCAGGTTACATGAATATTCGTAAAAGTACCAAGATGTTTGGGAATTTACGTAAGTTTCAGTTTTCTGTGTTGCTTTTAGGTAATTTTATGGGCACTGAACCAATACCTTTCATTTAATACTTGAACCAGGACCTTTCCTTTAGTACCCAATTATGTACCTTACTTCAGGGTTAAACTAAATATGGATGCATTCATTTCCTTACTCTGGTTCATAACTAAGATAATAATTTAAATTTCACTGCTGTAAAAATTAATACATCATAAAAATTTTAATATTTTGGGAGCTATGACTTGATGCTGATTTGTAATTTGTTACCGAATTCTGGAATGATTTATCTGCCTCCATCTACTCTGAAGATGGTAGCATGAAGCTTCTCAAAAACTTCGATAACTAATGAAAAACAAAATTTGCATCATATTCGAGGAGAATATAATATTCATTAATGATACTATGAAACCTCAAACACACTCGCACTCTCAGAGTTCCTGTTTATTACCTCCACCAACATTCACACACTACACAGTTCCCCAGTCGACAATACGTCAATGTTCAGTACTTAATTTGGTTTATTTAGTGAACCTAACTATAATTCCAGTAGGATGAAGCCCTTATACTTGCGTAATGCGCGTTCCTTACCCGTGGTTAGGTTCATTTTTTTAATGTGCGAGTTCAATATGCATGTCTACCAATCCGAACACGTTTTTAGGGGCATTCGAAAAGGAGCGGTGAAAAACGACTTCAAACTTCGTCATGTATATTTGTCTGACCGTACGACCCCATGGAACAACTCAGATCTCGCTAAAAGGATTTTAATGAAATTCTATATTGTGGAATTTTATTACAAATCTGTCGAAATAATTCGATTTTTGGTTAAAATCAGACAAAAACACATTCTTCACATTAAAGCCGACACATATTTCTGATGCATTCTCGCAGTTTACGAGATAAATGAATGAACTACAGTTGACAATTTATTACAGTACGACGCCATAATGATACAGCTTGTACGCGGAATAATCTGAGCGAAAATGGAAACATAGTATTAATATTTAGTGATATTTTTTGTTTTACTCGGAAATTAATTACGTGACAGGGCGCCAAATACAATAGATGAGATTTGTTGTAGTAAGGTAAAATCTCTTTCCACGCCAAGAAAGTACGGAGAGCGCACAGGTAAAGTTCCACTCATTCTGAGCCTTGTCCCTAGGTGGAGTGGTCGGTTTCACAAGGAAACAATGTTGCCGTAACTAAGAACTTGGGTGTCCATGGCGGTCTGTCGTCATAATTCAGTGACGTAATCTGCGTGCTATTACGTCACATTCATATGCAGTTGTCTCTTCTTCGTCATGTGACGTACATGAAAAATCTGAGGAAAATGAAAACCTGCAATCGTAGTATTACGTATTGCTTGATATATACGACAGTATGAAATCTGACATGGAGGTAAATTTGAATATCCAATAGAACCAAATTTTAACGACATTGGTTTATGTGACACTTCGGTTATAACGTCAGAAGTTCTGTGAAACCAATTAATTGCTCACTCTTCACTGTAACATTATACTCCTCGGCTAGAACGCCACGCTTTCATAACAACACAAAATATTTCCCTTTTAAGAAGTTGTAACCGAATATGATCTACATAAAAATCGTGCAAGATATAATGTAATTAATTCAGCAGTTACAAAAATATTTCGAGGTAATGAAATTCTAAAATTATGCATGGCCGATAAAATTTAACATAGAAAACAGCAACTCAGAAGCATAAAAAATAAGTTCGTTAAGGAAATATGATGACAAACCTAAAAAACTGAAAAATTCTTTATTACATTCAAAATTGAAAACTACAAGACACGAATAACCCAAACGTATTAAAAGTGAATAAACATTTGACAAGTGTTCGGGATGCGAAGACACGACACACGCCTCCATGTTGCATTATAAACTCAAATCATTTCTTCTTTAATGTGGTCTGATAAATTAATTTTCCTGGAACATGGCCATCACCTGCAGGCAGCTGTTTCAGACACTTGTTCAGCAAAATTCTCGCGATGGACAAGTCGTCACTCTGACACAAATGATGTTCATGTGGATTGTTTCAAAAAGCTCTTATAATTATTACACACTACTTTTACATCCAGTCTGTTCGACGATGTTTAGCGGGAGAAATATAACCTGCAGGGGGTAGGGCCGTCATCTTCGTTCAACCCTCTTCATATCATGTCCCTGTCAGGCATGAACTTCCCCTTCCTCCAAACATTTGCTCATAACTTGCCTTACTCCCTGAAATGTGATATGTTTCGGGCGTACATTCAAACACGTACACTCACGGATTGAGAAAATTGACCTCTCTTTTCTAATACGCTGACACCAACAGCTTTGAAGCTCTGAAATTTGGTGACATGGCTTATTCGTGACACATTAAATACTGCCCATGATCTGAAATATGTTATATACACACAACGTTCCTGGTCCGTACACTACTTACGATTTACAGTGATGAGTTCGGTATATTGACAAAGAATAACCTTAGAACTGGAGCAGGGCCTACTTCGGAAACTTCGCCTGTATTGAAAAGAGATCTAAGACAATGGATAATGTCCAACCCAGACCACGCGTGCACACACGCACACACAAACCTATGTTATGCAAAGTTGTCCATGTGCTTGATTAAGCCTGACGCTATACAGCGCATGGTGGAATGGAGTTAACAGCAACACGCATACTAACACTTAACACTTGATGACAGTAGAGTGTCAGCCTCCCACCCCGGCATGTACACATGTGTAGTTAGGAGCGTTCGCAGATTTATAACAAGCGACTGTTAGCTTCTTCATGTCTGTCTTTCCGCAAGGAGCAACTCCGCTCCAAATTAGACGGATTTTAACGAACTTTGATATTAATGCATTTTCCGAAAATCTGTTGAGAAATGAAAATATGACAAGTATGAAGGGCACTCTATATGAATACCTGTACACATCTGTGAAAGTATTTCGCTCGATTCTGCTTGGAATGAGAGATTTTCGAACCAAAATTATTGCGAAACTCAAAACATACATTTTCTGTTCAGTAACTTTTGTCTTCAAAAATCGTGCCTTTAAGAGAAAATGTGGAAACAGTTGGTATAGCCAGAAAAGCCACAGACGATAACATAATATGACGCATGCGCGTTGCATGCTGGTTAACTAAGGCTACACATACACACTCAGAATATGTAATATTCTTGCTTTTACACAGAAAAATGGTTACGCGAACGCATCTCAGTGTTACAATATACGTTGGAGGGGGTGCTGATAAGTTCTTAGCCCGACCAACTTCCCATGTCGTGGGACAGAATCGATAGTGTCGCTTGAAAGAGGGGTCTGTTCATGTGCCGAATTGCAAGTCTTTTCTTGTTACCGAGGCTGAAAGGAAGCATGTCAAGCGACGCTCGCGATTTCGACAACATGGAGACGCGAGCTGTCATCAAGAATGTTTTCCTGCAAGACAAGTTGCCTTAGGAAATTCACGTCATTCTGACAGAAACATTATGGGAGAGGGTTGGGTCCATCATTCATGAAGGTTTCGAGATGCGGAAGCTCTCCGCGAAGTGGGTCCCGAAATTCTTGAACGCGGATCAAAAATGTCAATGGTGCCAGTCGTCTGAGCAAATTTGGAATTTTTTCGGCGCAATTAAAGTGATATCCTGTTGTGATTGGTGACCATGGACGAAACCTGGTCATACCGCTATGGCCCGGAGACAAAGCAAAAGAAAACAGAGTGACGGCATAGCGGCTCACCCTGCCTCAAAAATTTCCGAGTGCAAAAATCCGCTGGAAAATTTCTCGCCTCGATTTTTTAGGATCAAGATGACATCTTCCTCATTGATTATCTTCGAAAGGGCCAAACTATCAACGCAGAGTATTACTCATCTCTGCTGGTTCAATTGAAGGACATTTTGAAGGAAAAACGCATCGGGAAGGTCACCAAGAGTGTCTTGTTCTTGCATGACAATGCCCCGACTCACCGGGCACTTGCAACCCAGAAGAAACTGGCCTGCTTGGGCTTCCAATGTCTTGATCACCCATCATATTCTCCTGATCTGGCCCCGTCGGACTACCACCTATTCCCTGGACTGAAAAAAACAATTGCAAAGTGGAAATTTTTCTTCCGACGCGGAGGTCACTGATGCCGCGGAGACCTGGTTGGACGGACAACCTTCTGAATTTTTGTTGAGTGACGTGCATAAGTTAGAGCAAAGGGCTAAGAAATGTATTGAGCTTCTTGGGAAGTATGTTGAATAAATTCCGAGTTTGTTCGCTGTAGCTTGTTTCCTTCCTGGTCGGGCTAAGGACTTATCAGCACCCCCTCGTACATTGCCTGTCTTGTACGGTGACGTGGTCAAGGGAACTTTATTTTTCCATTTGTCATCAGAAGACCGGGCGTTCTGTGTTAGGTTGTTGTGTAAATTGTCGTTACGCCTCCTTCGAAACAGTACCTGAATCTTGTCCCTTAAGTCACTTATTTTGCTGTTCATTAGCCGACTGGCAGATCACGCTGGCTTGCAACTCAACATACTTGAGGTCGTGGTTGAGTGACTGCGACTCTTGCTTCATAGTTTTGCGGTACGCGTTCAGAGAGACCAGCTAACTCCTCTCTGTAGTTTTGCATCACATTCCGGGTAGATCACAGCCGCATCCTTTTGATACACATATTGCGTCGCATTGCGATTAGTCAGCAGATCCTTTCACTAATATACATGTGGTAAGGAAACGAAATACACAGGTGGAGAGAGGAGCTCCTACAGAACAAATGGCCACATATCATCGAGGATACAGCCATAAGAAATATACTGTCTCAAATACCACTGAGCAGAGAAATTTAGTCTAACCGCGCATACAGTACGAGTATTAAATGCAAATCGGAAAACCAGGCTAAGGAAGCAGAACGGTGGTTGGTGGAAGAAAAAGAAATAGAGTGTAGTTAGGATTTAAAGGCTATAAACAACATGTAGAGGACAAGGAAATTTCAGATCATAATAAATAGCATACTTAAAATGTAGTCATTAGTTGTATAGTGGATTTGCACTGGCAAACACTTGGTTTTACCAGGCACACCCAAAGGAATGTGTTTCGAAAGTCAACTAATAAATCATTATATATTTGCGGTAAGAAGATGCAAGTATTTCTGGCTATGGGGAAAGGCGGCTAACCTATGTTTACGTCGTGAATGCAATAATGCAAATTTTGCTGTGGTTTTTCTACGACGCCCAGGGTAGCCGGAAAGGGCAGCTTCGAACTGGGAAGTTTTGGAAGGAAGACGTGATAGTCTGATCGAGGTAATATACAGCAGCCTTCTCGAAAAATTGAGGAAAACCACAAAATTCCCGTTAGCATATTCGGTGTGCCGAACGAAATTAGAAACTGACGTGTACTGATTATAATGACAGATTTACCGCTAAACCGACCTACCCGCAAACATTTTTTTCCTCAAAATATGAAACATAGATGACCTTTCTTATACACTGTATAAACACTACGCATATTGTTAGTGACCGTCATGTCAGACCACTTTAACCCTGAGGTTGGGCCCACGATGCTGAATGAGAAAAAGCCCAAGTAGGCCCCAGCTCCGTCTAGAAGTTTTGGAATGGAAGAAAATCTCTGTCGCCTGCTGGAAATCAAACCACGATTCCTTCGATATCATTCTCGTGGTGTTGCTGCTATAAAATCTACGTCATCTCGGGTCACAGTGACCTGGATATGTATTTTATCGATCTGACCATATTTAGTCTGTCAATTCCAGACATGACCAGGCATATCACAATCATTCCCATTTTAACACAAACTTCTGGTTACACCACAATTTGCTTTTGTCTTGTTCAGACGTGAAATTTTTTTGGACTTCACGTAGCGATCTCTAAACAGTCGCAGTTCTTAATAAACAGTTTTCTTGAAGCAATTATTCTTAGCTCCATAATTTAAGAAAACCGCGAAGTTTGACAGAGACAGCAACATAATCATCATAACATAAAAGTCTATATTACTTCTGATTCCAAACTTTCGCTGTGTTGTGAATGTTGTGTTCTTTCTTTTGGGTGATACTCCGGCCTCTGAACTTTATGTGTCGACGTTTCGAAGCACGGTCTGTTCCATCTTCACAGGTCGTGTGAAAAAGAAACCTTCATTTACACACGACCAATGAAGATGGAACAGTGTGTTCCGAAACTTCGGCATATAAAATTTAGAGACCGGAGTATCACCCAAAAGAAAGAATACAGCAGGTCTATTTTATATTCGAACATTAAGAGGCTTACTAAAAAATTAATTCCGTTACTTTATGTTCTCACATAAGACAGTGCAAAATGTGACTCACGCGTAAGACGTATTTTTAAGTGTGACATCCTATTGTGATGTAAATAAACAAAGATAAGGTGAGAGTCGTCTATCACGACAATCTTCGTAAATTAATTATGAAGAAATTTATTAAGCAACATGTGCCGAATTATGTAGTTTAATAGATTTCAACTTATTATACGAATCTCAGTAATTAACCAACTTAATGCACAAATTATTGTTTTATAATTAGTTTATTAAATGCCTCTACATGTTTCAAAAACTGTGTGCTCATCATCAGGTGGTCAAAATTGTATTATACATCATCCGGTTATCATCACACCTGTAGGTGGCCGTCCCGTGCACAGGTTGAGAGAAGACCTGTGCACGGGACGGCCACCTACAGGTGTGATGATAACCAGATGCTGTATAATAAAATTTTTACCTCCTGATGATGAGCACATAGTGCTCGAAACATGTAGAGGCATATAATAAACTTATTATAAAACAAGATTTTATGCATTAAGTTGGTTAATTACTGAGATTATAATGAGATGCACGGTCAGCAAAACATCAAAATTTATCATACGAAATTCGTTGTGTTCGACAATACTCTGACCAACGTAAAGCATTCTTTACACAGTACCATAAAGGTTTATTTGACGAACGGGCTTTAGGCTACGGTATTAGATCATGTTGAAGAAGAAATCGAGACACGAATGTTTATGTGGGGCTGCTGGAGTGATGCATAGGACATCGGTTATCATACATAACCTCAGCTGTATTGGGAAAACCGAAGCACTCAGAGGAAATCCGACCGTGTATCCGCATCGTCCCCCACGAATCACGTATTCACCGCTGGGAATACAGCCCGGATAGTGCCGAAAGGGACCAAGTACTCTAGCCACTTAGGCCAGGATAAGAGCGATTTGTATTTGCTGACGTCAAGAAGTGGCTCTGTGGCCCTGCCCTTATTACAACCTGCCCCACATGAATTAACGTTCTGCAGGTAACAAAGTGGAGTCGATGATAACTGAAACGCTGTTACCTAACCAACATAAGTAATGAAAAATATTTCCCTCGCTGCAATGCTGATTACTCTGTAGGGACAGGCTGGAATTATATACAGAGAGTACATTCACAGCATATTCCTATGGCCGCGTCTTATGAAGGTGTGGGACTGCGGACGCTCGCTTGCTTGAACATTAAGTAATTTATCAACCGACGCTTTACAAAAACGCCTGGCACCACACTCTAAGACACAAATAATTTATTTAATTTTTTTTTTACTGTGTATTAAAATAAATTCTGAAATTCGTAGGAGAAGACCCTGAAGGCCTATTCTCTTGAAATTTGCACGGTAACGTTGTAGTTCGACAGAACTTTCATTCCGACAGTCTGTCTTCAAATATATCAATTCTTTCTAGCACAGTCATTTATTATATCTGCCTCTACTGCGACTTTACTTTTTAAACGTAGCGATATTCCAAAAGAAATACGCCCGAATTTTTTATGTGTAAGCTACGAAAAATGTAGGGTTTATGAATTGCATACGTACGCAAATGGTAGAAACTATCTGATGGCAGTCGGCGCATTGCAAGTTCTCTGCTTACGTAGAAAAAGTATCGAAAAGAACAAATAAATAAATTTTGCATTTTTTCGACAGGGCTGGAACCCAGGTTTCGAGTGATGGAACGCAGTAAGAAGAGACTTTGTACCAACGCACCACTTTCATAGGCCGGTATTGCCACCATAGGGTTAAAAAAGTAAAAGAATAAGGCTGATGTGAATTACATTTAAAGTTTCAAATCGTACCGCCCAGTAAACATTCTCCGTCAAGGTTGCAAAAACGTATAAGTTAAAACTGTATAGAGAAATAATCGCTCTTTGCTCTGAGAACCACCCAAAACTTATAAATGTAGATGTTGAGAGAATATAGCGTTTTTGGATATTTAAACTGGTGGTGCATAAGGCAACCACTAATCATTAAGTTTCAAAGCATCAATCAAAATTGTGTTGTGACGTAACGTACACAGCGTCTTGGACTGCTGGACAAGGGTATCGTGGGTTCAAATCTCAGTCTGGGTATGGATGGATGTCTGTGTTTTCTCTGTTTGTATTCACATCTGAAGGTAGTAAATTTACAACTGGAAGAGTACTGCCATGGGCTATATCTAGGAACGATTTACAATTTCTGATCTAAGGGTGACGCGATGTTTCAGTCTTCCGGCGCCGTAACGTTAGGTCTTCATTCATTTGAGGTGTGACGCAGGATACATTGATTGGTGTTTATCAACCTATTTTGCACAGGTGTGAAGCAGGATATATTGGTAGCTGTTTATCGACCTATTTTGCATAAAGTCCCAAAACAGCGAAAGCCTCAATTTGAAACTGAATTTGGACAGAACAAAGGGCCCAAGATGGAAAGCAGAAAGTATTGATATTCATTATGTCTGATCATAAATTCAGGTGTTCTGCAGCAACACACCTATTTAGTGATAAACCAACTAACTAAGAAACATACTAACAGAAAAACTAACTCCCTAGATCAGTGTCCTTCTTGGGACACTAATAATTTCTCAGATATCAAAGAAATTCTCTGCATGTAAGGAACGTGCCAATTAATCACGTTGTTATAAAAGACATCAATACAGTTTCGCAAAGACGTTTGTAAAAACAAATATACGGCTAACGATATTCCACGGACATGTCACTATCCCAGACCGATGTGTAGACTTGCCATTAGGAATTGCCCAGTTTAGTAGTTACCAGTCTCACTCTTTGACCGGCTTTGGCAGGATAATTTAGTTTAAAAGTACTCAATAGCCTCTTCGCTCTGTTAATGACCCTCATGCTCATTAAGAATTTTTAATTAGAACCAATTAGTGTGTTGGAGTGATACCTATGGCTACTTCAGTCGTGCCTCAAAATGCAAAGTGAGTGCGGAAGGAATACATTTGGCGGTACTCTTTTAAATGAGGCACAAAATTACAGAGATACAGTGAAGTTGCTTGTGGAGAAATTTCAGAGGGGAAAGTAGGTTTGATAAAACAGGAAAGTCCCTCGATATTTAACCTAATTAATAGTCTATGGACCTTTCTGTCACGCTCATTTTAGAAATTACAGTAATTCTAACTAACGTGACTTTCACCTCCATTTGCTTTTGACTTTGATATTTAAAAGCGGTTATTAATAACACATTTCTAAAGACGGTTCTTATTTGCATCAGTGAGAATTAAGGTGCTCTGTAACTTATGTCTCATTTATCTATAAACCGAAATTAGTTCTAAAACTTCCATACCTGTACTTGCGACAGTAAAGACATCACGTTCAAATATCCGAATGGCGACCTGGAAAAGAAACCTTTGTAAGTGACAACAATGCGATTAACTCACTTGCACAATTTCGTGACAGGATTACAGCAAATGCTGGCGATTAATGTAATCGTGAAACACATTAATTTATCTGAAAACTCTCATCACTATGCCACTCAATTTTGGCTGACGGCAGAGAGTGCAGCACTTGTCGCTAATCCAGTTTACCGACAGTCGTGATGTACGCATTTGCTTGAATATACTGATAGAAGTTTTCGGTTTTTACTTGCCGTATTTAAAGAAGGTAATGCAAACCCATTGATAATAGTACCTTCGAGAGGGTGGAAGAATTTAAATATTTAGGAACAACTTTAACAAACCAAAATTCTATTGCGGAAGAAATTAAGAGTAGATTGAGGTCAGAAAATGCTTGCTGTCATTCAGTGCAGAACGTTTTGTCTTCCAGGTTGCTATCCAAAAATGTAAAGATCAAGATATAGAGAACTATAATTTTTCCTTTTGTTTTGTATGGGTGTGAAACTTGGTCGCTGACATTGCGGGAGGAAAGGAAGCTGAGGGTGTTTGAGAACATGGTGTTGAGGAATATTTGGACCTAGGAGGGACGAGGTAACGGGGGAATGGAGGAGATTGCATAACGAGGAGCTAAATAATTTGTACTCTTCACCCAATATTGTGCGGGTGATAAAATCGAGAAGAAAATGACGGCCTGGGCATGTGGCGCGTATGGGTGAGGAGAGGGGTGTGTATAGGGTCTTGGTGGGGAAACCGGAGGGAAAGAGACCAATAGGGAGATCTAGGCGTAGATGGGAGAATAATATTAGGATGAATCTCCAGGAGGTGGGATGTGGGTATATGGACTGGATTGTGCTGGCCTAGGATACGGACAGGTGGCGGAAGCTTGTGATTCCGGTAATGAACCTTCGGGTTCCGTGAAATGCGTGGAATTTGTCGACTAGCTGCAAACCAGTTAGCTTCTCAAGAAGGACTCTGCACCATGGAGTAAGTAAGTAAAGCAAACCCATTGTTTCAGCTAGCAAACACGCATCACTGTAACCAAAATGTTATTCGTTGCATATCGAAAGCGAACTTACGGGTCTTGTGTAGAGACAGTTGTCGGATAAAATAATGCCTTTTATTAAAGCCCATAACATTATTAAGTATTTTCACACATATATGTGTGTAAATGTACATTTAATAAACTGGCGCTAATTACAATATATTTGTAAGGCACTGCAGTAAAATGAAATGACTAATCTTGCAATCCATTAATCATAAATATGAAAACCCAAGAAAACTGTTAAAAAATTAATTTCGGGCAAATATCAAACGGATATTAAATAAATAGGGTGGGAATGTGTGAAGAATTGAGTTCATCTGGCTCCGGATAGGAAAAAACTGGAGGGTTATTGTGAAAACAATATAGACTTTAAGATTCTATAAATTGCAGGGGATCTATTGACTACCCGAGAAACTACAGCATACGATTAATACGTCAAAGATGACCCAGAAGCCTCTCTTGTCCAAAACTGAAGCCCATTACATTTCACCGTAATGTCAACCGACCGTACCGACTCAGAGGCCTCTACCAATATATTTATAGGCGCACTCTTTGTTTTTTAACCATACTAAATGATCAGTGATAGAAAGGGAATGGGAATTGCAGCAGGGAAAGCAGACAGGATGTCAAGAATCAAATTAAATGTTTAGTCCTGTTAATTTTATTGTCAGGTACGCGAAGATGAACAATAGGTACGAGGTTATAATATCAGGAAACTTGCGATATCCAGCAAGCTTTTGATCTTAGATGTGCCGGCTACCCCAGCCTTTACTAAACCGGTTTCTCAAGAAGACCTTTGCTCCGTGGAGTTATTTAGTTTTTCGGATATAATCTTAATCCTCCACAGCAACTGTAAAACGCAAAAGCAATCCCATTACAGTCTTCGACAGGCCCTGAGTGTTCCAGGAGGTTGATTTAAAGACAGTCGGAACATGAAGGTGATAATGTTGTCAGCCTTACGCACCGGCCGCCTTTACGCCCAGGAAATGCTCCTAGTACTAATTTCTGTTAGAGCCTGAGTAGACTCCAGAAACATAGTGCGGCCGGAAGGATTATGTTAATGAAAAATCCCAATGACACCATCGGGATTCGAACTCGCGACCTTCCGTCTTGTAGCGTAGTGCATCAACCAACTGTGCCACAGCGTACCGTCCACAGCAACAGTAGACACCCTTAAAACATACTTTAAAAAAGTACAGCCTCTCCATATCACAAGCTGCAATAAAGTTAAGGATGGACTGCACTGTCTTCTAATATGACAGTTTTTTTTTGCTACGGGTCTGTCGACTCTCTGATAAACAGATTCAAAATACCTTATATTAAAAAGTCTCTTTAGTGTTGTTATTGGTAGTATATCCACGAATTATCTAACCTGTATAGCAGATATAAACGCAAACTCATGCAATATTTCCATAATGTTGAGATAAGGGTTTCAATATATTTAAACCGATCCTACAGGCGAAATATGATCAACATGACAACATGATAGGATAATGTGGATCGTGCATGGCAGATTTGCCACATCGTATTTTTTTTTACGTTTTAAAATTATCAGTGACGGACATGGATTAAACACCTCACTTTGTAACACTGTTGGAGCAACAATAGCCACTCAAAAGGTCAGACGGTTTTTAACTCAGCGCATGATGGAGCAGGGTGCAGGGTGTAGTGACCAGAAAGGAGCAGAAGAGATCTTCCTCCTTCCTACTCCTTATAAAATCATGAGTCATGACGTGCAATTACACAGTAAACATGCACACTTATTAGGCCAGCCTATTATGTGACAATCCAACAAGGCACTGGAATAATACGTGCACAGGCAACAGGTTGTCAAGGGTGTTATGATACACCGGGAGGGATACGAAGGTATAATATGGGATTAGAGGACCAAGCCGGAGAAAGTGCGAAAGCAATAACTAATATACTGTTTAATAGAAACGTTTGAAATGCAGGAAGATTAATTTTACGGTCAGGATTGAAGACTTATCTGCTTTTATACTCTTCCGACATATCATCGAAACTAGGCGGAGAAGAGCGATGTTAATTAATTTTTCCTGCGAAACAAATATAAGGGGCTGAAGCAGGCAATGTTGCTGCCTGACTTCATTTTAGAAATCTTTACATCATGTCTTCTAGTCACGCTAAAAAGATGTTCTAGAAAACTGGCAAAAGAAACAACTGAAATAAAATTCGGTAACCTGATGCCCACAATAATAAAGGTATCTTTACTTCCTTTGAAGGCTAAATCTAATTTGAGTTACATATTGATATTCAATCCTTACGTCACAGAAAACAGTATCTGCTTCAGTCAGAGATACCAGTCAAAAAATGTTTCATACGGAAAAATGCCTATTTCCTTCGAGAATCATACACAACACGTAAATCAAATATGTGGAAGAAACTGCAAAGACCTTAGTATTAAGCCTGACAGTACCATTAGACTTTAAAGGATTTTAAAGAGGACTGTATGTTTCTCCTTCCAGAGGTAAACGGATACTGAATGTGTGGATAACGAATATAATCAAAGTTTGAGTTCGGCCCTTCAATACTATACTCACAGGTCAGGTTGGAACACCTAGAGTCAGAAAACCTTAAAGGTACTCCGTGCCCGAGCAGGGATTTGTTAGGCACTTCAAAAACATTGATATGGGACAATGAATGTTGCGAACACATTTATGATACTATTATGAGACACAAAGATTGTGGCTTCCGATTGCTGGAGTCGACGACAAAGTGAAAAATCCTTTTACTTCTTATTAGAAATAAAGACCATTCATTACACACAGTGCGGTCCAAAAGTTTTAGGACTGATTATTTTTAAAAATCGAAGACACACGAGGAAGACACACATCTTTGTTATTCAAAATAAGATCCTTTGGCATATATACAAACTTTTGCTTGGTCGTACATTTTATGAAAGCTGCCGAAAATACCTCTCTTTGGACCTTCTTTAATTCATCAGTTATGGCTTCTTGGATCTCAGCAAAATCCGCAAATTGGAGTCCTTTTAAATTCACATTCAACTTGGGGAACGGAAAATAGTCTGGCGGAGATAAATCTGGGGAGTACGGGGGGGGGGCGGTGATAAAGTGTTGTAACTATTTGGGGATTCAAAAATTGGCAAACACTTGCAGCTTTGTGGGTGGGCGCATTATCGTGCAGCAAGAAAAAATCTCAACAACAAAACGCAGCTGGACAAACCCGCTGAATGAGTTTCAGGAGGTTATCCATTACTCCTTTATAAAATTCTGCATTTACTGTTTTCCCCTCTGGTACGAACTCTTTGTGGACTAGGCCTTCAGAGTCGAAAAAATAATTATCAACATGGTCTTGATGCGGGACCTTTGGAATTTGTTTCTTCTGCAGGTGCGATATCTCACCAACACATTCATAAAACTGTCGCTTTGTTTCGGGGCCATAGGTAAAACACCAGATCTTATCTCCCGTAAAAAATGTTGTTAAAAATTTATGTTTGAATCGGCTATCGCTATAATGCCTTGCTAAGATGTGACTCGATCTTCCCTTTGCTCAGGTGTCAAGGAGTGTGGAATAAAACGTGCACACAACTTTCTCTTTCCCAAATCCTCTTCAGAATCCGAAGAACTACAGTCTTGGTGATGTTCAAAGATTCTGCTATCATTCTTGATGCGATTCGAAGGTCATTTTTAACCAAATTAGCAACAGCAGCAATGTTCCGTCAGTTTGAGTCGATTTTGGACGGCCATCTCTCTCGTCATCTTTTACTACCTCCCATCCGTCTCGAAATCGAGAATACCACCTAAAAACGTTTGGTTCGTTCAGAGCCTCATTCCCATAAACCTTTTGCACTAATACGAGTGTTTCTATCCCAGATAGACCGATTTTGAAACAAAATTTTATGGCAACTCTCTGTTCTTCCACCATCCATGACGTATAAAGAAAACTGACTTTACAAGACAAGTTTTCTAACTCTTACACTGTCGAAGATAAGCAAATGAAACTCGATGCGTGAACGGATGTTGGTTGATAGTACTGATTATTTAATTCCGGGACTGATTTTTTTTTCCGGGAAACTATAGTACGTAGCAAAATGGCAACAGAGTGGGACACGTGGCATCTCTGTACAAGTGTGTGTGCAAAACCGGAGGTCGGTATCTCCCCGCATTCGCTCTGTGGAGGCCCTTGGGTGAACATCTACAACAGTGTGCGTCGCATTTCACGATGGAGGAGAAAGTGCAGCAACGTGTGTGCACTGATTTCTGTTTCCGTCTGGGGAAAACTGGTGCTGAAACGTACGAAATACTTCAAGCAGCTTTCGGAGAGTCCTGCCTAAGTCGATCGAAGACATTTGAGTGGTATTCCCGTTTCAAAAGTGGACGCCGATCC